>ERZ1026856.558-NODE-558-length-22240-cov-10.541176_pt1 | contig 22240 bp, 19 predicted proteins | sample MGYA00380158_ERZ1026856 | MGnify/ENA primary metagenome ERZ1026856 (study PRJEB33269, sample SAMEA4719794) | human gut metagenome | biome: human-associated habitat; feature: organic feature; material: feces | place: Cameroon | collected 2013-10 ...
CTCGTATGAAAATCCAAATGCGGCAACGCTGTTCGATTGAGACAACTTCCAGTTTGTAGAAAAGAGAATGGCGAAAGCTGTTCTCTTTTTTCATGTATATCTAAATTTAAAATCCCATAATTAACATTCTTGGCACTGCCCATTGGGCAGCTGCCAAATATGGGTTGCACTTTTCTTTGAACAGTCATTTATCTTCCCAGATGGAGAGAGGATAAAAACGAGTAATGAATAGGTGGTGAGTAGCACGGATACCAATTTGAATGTGTTAGAGGAAAAATGGAAGTTGCAGGAATGCCATATCCACAAATGAAAATGCTAGATATGGGATTTTGGCAGGTCGGATTTGAGTTGGATATAAGCAAAGGAATAAAGACTGCACACTAGGAGAAATGAATGGATAGATTTTCAGAGAAGAGCCTTCTCTCACTTGGAGATTATTATGTGTATGGACTCATAGATCCACGCAGTAAGCAAATCTTCTATATTGGAAAAGGCAAAAAAAATAGAGTGTTTGAACACGAGAAAGAAAGCCTGTGCAGTCCAGATAGTGAGAAGTTGAAATTGAAGACTATCGCAGATATTAAGGATGCCGGACTTGAAGTTGAAAAGATAATTATAAATTCAAATCTTACTGAAGAAGAGGCATTTGTTGCAGAGGCATCTTTAATCAATGCGTTTAATTATGTCAGTGACGCAGGGCTTACTAATATTGTTGCCGGGCATCATTCTGCAGAGGCTTTATCGGTTGATGAGTATGAAAGAATAAACGGTGCCGTTGAACTTGAAGAAAAAGATATCAAGCACAGAATCCTTGTCATCAAAATAAATAGACTCTATCAGAGAGGCATGGATGATAAGGTATTATATGATGCTGTTCGTGGTGTTTGGAGAGTATCAAAGGAAAGAGTTAGAACAGTTGAGTATGTTTTTGGTGTTTACAATTCTTTGATTGTGGCTGTATATAAGCCATCAGAGTGGTTTATGTGTAAAGAGGCAAAGGACAGACTCCCACGACAGGATATCGTTCTTACACCAAAAACAGAAAATAGATTATTCTTTGAGGATAAAAGATATGAACGGGGACTTCCACTTGATGATAATGAAGAGTTTTATTTGGGAAAGTCGATAGCCGGACTGAAGATGAATCAGTCGGCGCAGAATCCCATTACATATCTGAACCCACGATAGAGATATTATTTTGATTTCTCAATTCCATTGTTAATTCTTTTTAAACAAAAATCAGCTATTCATGCGCATGAATAGCTGATTTTTTGCTTAGAAATGAAAATGGTTCATCATTTTCTGTGTTAGCTTTTTGCTGTCTATGTCCTTATGCTTTAGGATTGTTTCCAGGGAGCTGACAAAGAAAAATGAATTGATAGGGATATAACGGCGGCGTTTGCGGAAGTTGGCCCAGTGAAACAGCTTGTCAAAAATATCCTCGTAATCCTGTCTGGTAGCATGATATTTTTCAATAATCCGCTTTAGGCGGAAGTCCTGACAGCCGTAATCATACATTTTGTCCAACAGCTCCTTTTTGGACAAAGTGCCTTCCTCCAGAAAGGCCTTAATCAGACTGTTAATGTAATTGTCACGACGCATAATTCGCTTCATAACCATATAAAATGTTATAGCCATGAACAACATAAAACCAACATAAAAAAGCAAAAATATCACCTCTGTCAAAATGTGGTATTAATACCGTTAATATATTCTCTATGGTAGATAAAACAGGGTAGCCAAGGTACTATGTCCATTGTTCAAAAGATATTTTCTCATGCGCTCCATACGGCCAAATAATGGGGCACCATGAAGTCGCAGCTTAAATCTCATAAAGGAACCTTCGAAATTACCAAAGATAGGTACACGAGGCATTTCGTATGGATCATCCCAGGAATGAACCAAATCATAACGAACCGTAAAACCACCCTCATAGCCGCAGTCCTTTACGGCTGTCATAGAGGCCTCATCCATAGTACCGCAGGGGTAAGCCATATATTTGACAAATTTCAAGGTTTTCCACTCAGTAGCCAGCTTGCCACCCATTAGCTGATTGTACAGCTCATCATGAGGCAATCCAGCCAGCTCCACATGGCTGAGAGTGTGGCTCTCCATATTAATGCCAGCTTCGCTCATTTCCTGCACCTGATCCCAGGTAAGATAATTCTCAAAGCGATCCATAAAATCAGATACAAGGAAAATAGAAGCCGTAAAGCCATATTTCTTTAATATAGGAAAGGCATTGGTGTAATTGTCCCGATAGCCATCATCAAAGGTAATCATCACAGGCTTAGGTGGCAAGGGACTGCCGTATTTCAAATGGTTAGACAGCTGCTCCGGCGTAATGGAGGTATAGCCATCAGACTTTAGATAGGCCATTTCCCGTTCGAATTCACTGACAGGCACAGTCAGGGCATTGTGATCCCTATCATTAATCTGATGATAGTTCAGCACAGGAATACCAGTAGCTGCATCCCTTACAAAGGAAAGAAAGCTAGTGAAAAGCACTGCTATAACTAGATAAAGAACAACCAGGCAACGCTGTTTTAGCGTTGGTAACATAATAACACGACCTTTGATTTTTCTTTTCATTGTACCCCGAGAAGTATGTATAGTCAAGAATATACTAAAAAGCTTTCTCATGGTTGTTATAGGTGTATATGTTTTGTTATAATATACAGAGGGGTAGACTTTGGAAAAATAGATAATAACCTTAAAATAAGGGTGGACTATTTTGCAAATTTCCTTATAATTATATATGTACTGTTATTTATAGCGAAGATGCAATATTCACAAAAGTTGACAATCTTCTCTGGTAGCAGTTGCCGGAAGGACAGTATATGTCCCTCTGGAGAGTGTAATTGAAAGGAAGCTATTTATTGTATGAATAGAAATGATTTATGCTGGTGTGGCAGCGGCCTGAAGTACAAAAAATGTCATTTGGCCTTTGATGAAAAGCTGGATGCTATGAAATTTGATTTTTTCAAGGGACAGGTTCGACCACCTCATAAGATTATCAAAAATGCTGCTGATATTGAAGGTATCCGCAAGGCTGGTGTTATTAACGATGCAGCCCTTGACCTGGCTGGCAGTATGGTGCGGGAGGGTATTGATACTGAATCCATTGATACAGCAGTCCGGAAATTTATTGAAGGCAACGGTGCTATTCCAGCCTGTCTGAACTATGAGGGCTTCCCCAAGAGTATTTGTATCTCTCTAAATGATGTGGTTTGTCATGGTATTCCATCCAAGAAAACCATTCTTAAAGAGGGAGATATTCTCAATATAGATATTACAACAATTTTGGATGGCTATTATGCAGATGCCTCCAGAATGTACACAGTAGGCAAGGTGGCACCAGAGGCACAGCGTTTGGTGGAGATTGCCAAGGAATGTATGCTGGTAGGCATTGAGGCAGTTCGTCCTTGGGGCTATGTGGGAGATATTGGTGCGGCAGTTAATGCTCATGCCAAGGCCAACGGTTGCTCCGTAGTTACAGAGCTAGGTGGACACGGCGTAGGCAAGGACTTCCATGAGGATCCATATATTGCCCATGTAGGTATGCCAGGTACTGGCATGCTGATTGTGCCAGGCATGGTATTCACCGTGGAGCCAATGATTAATGCAGGCCGTTTCAAGGTAACAGTAGACAAAAAGGATGGCTGGACAGTTCGTACCAAGGATCATTCCTTGTCAGCTCAGTGGGAAAAAACAATCTACGTTACCGAAACTGGTGTAGAGGTATTGTCCAGCTGATAGCAGCTGTTAAGGGGAGATATTATGCTGTACAGGCTATGGAATACAAATGAAGATAATAGCTCTGACGCAGCGGAAATGTCCTCAGCAGGACGGCTAAAGGAGATTATCAATGTTCTCCGACAGCGGGAGCTGTTGCAGGGAATTACCCCAGTTAAGGTAAAACAGGTACTGGAGGATTTGGGCCCGACCTTCGTGAAGCTGGGACAGATTATCAGCATGCGCCCTGATTTTTTGCCTACAGAATATCGGAATGAGCTTACCAAGCTTCAATCTGATGTGCGCCCTATGGAATTTTCTGTGGTCAAGGAGATTATCAATAGGGAGTATCAGCAGAACTGGAACCAGATTTTTTCTTATATAGATTCTGAGGCTATGGGCTCAGCATCCATAGCTCAGGTTCATAGAGCGGTGCTGCTGGATGGCAGCAGGGTAGTTGTTAAGGTACAGCGGCCCGGTATCTACGATGTTATGGCCAAGGACATCAGTCTGCTGAAAAAGGCTGTTTCTGTGGTAAATATAGTTCATGATTCAGAAAGTGTTGTGGACTTCGAAAGCATTGTAGACGAAATGTGGGAGGTTGCCAAGCAGGAGATTGACTTTATTCTGGAGGCTGACCACATTGAGGAATTTGCCCATCTCAATAAGGATGATGAAAATATTCTCTGTCCTAAAGTTGATAGGCAGCTAACCACCCCTCGTATTCTGGTTATGGAATGCATGGATGGCATTCCCTTGGATGATGCAGATGCCTTAGCTGAGGCTGGGGTAGATATGGAGCGGATAGGCAAGCTGTTAGGCGTCAACTATGTAAAGCAGATTGTGGAGGACGGCTTTTTTCATGCAGATCCTCACCCCGGTAATATCTGGGTAAAGGATGGCAAAATCCTTTGGCTGGATCTGGGCATGATGGGCAGGCTTTCTGCCAAGGATAGAGCCAGTTTCCGCAAGGCCATTATGGCATTGGTAACTGGCGATGTCTATGAGATGAAGGAAGCTATATTGGCTCTAGGCGTGCCAAGAGGCAAGGTAGACCATGTCCAGCTTTATGATGATGTGGCCATGCTGATGAACCAGTATGGGGATTTGGACTTTGAGCACGTCAAGGCAGGTGAGCTGGTACGACAGATTCTCAAAGTACTTCAGGGCAACAATATCTCAGTGCCGCATGGTTTTAGTATGTTTGGCAGAGGTATGCTGATTATGGAGGGAGTTATGACTCGTTGCTGTCCCAAGGTCAATTTCTCTGAGATTTTTGGACAGGGACTGCGTATCAGTCTGGAAAAGGATTTTAGCTGGCGTAATCAGATGAACAAGGCCAAGCGTGAGGGATATACTCTGGTAAAAAAATCCATGCAGCTGCCAGAGCAAATATCGGATATTTTGAAAATGACCCTTAGTGGTCAGACCAAGGTCAATCTGGATATGACGGGTTCTCAGGAACCTTTGCGGCAGTTGGATGCCATGATAAACAAGATGATTATGGCAATTATCAGCGCTGCCCTATTACTGGGCTCCAGTACCATCTGCACCACCCAAATGACGCCGAAGATTATGGAAATCCCCCTTTTGGGAGTGCTGGGCTATTTGGCTGCTATGGTGTTGTGCAGCAAGCTGTTGTGGAATATAATAAAAGCTGACAGGAGGAAAAAGTAGTTGCGAGGAATCAGAGGAGCTATTACTGTTGAGGAAAATACAGCTGAGGCTGTTATAACTGCTACCCAGGAGGTAGTAACTGCCATGCTGGAGGCTAATGAAATAGCCACTGAGGATATTGGAGCGGCTATTTTTTCTGCCACAGAGGATATAACGGCAGCCTTTCCTGCCAAGGGAGCCAGAGCCTTGCCGGGGTTTGATATGGTGCCTTTATTTGATGCCCGCCAGATGGATGTGGAGGGAGCCTTGACCATGTGTATCAGGGTATTGCTTCTGGTAGATACAGATAAAAAGCAAAAAGAAATCAAGCACATCTATAGAGGACGAGCACAGAATCTCAGACCAGATTTGGCGAAATCATGATTATACAAAGATTTTGCTTGCTTGTGCAGGTGCACAGTTTTATAATGATAACATATAAATGTAAGGGAGGTTGTTTTGTTTATGAACAAGATTATTTCTACAGATAAAGGTCCAGGAGCTATTGGGCCATATTCTCAGGCTGTTCAGACTGCTGGCGGGATGCTGTTTGTTTCCGGTCAGATTCCTCTGGTACCAGCTACTGGTGCTATGGTGGAGGGCGGCATCAAGGAGCAGGCTACTCAGGTGCTGAACAATCTGAAGGGTATTGTGGAGGCTGCTGGTTATCAGCTGTCTGATGTAGTCAAGACCACTGTTTATCTGGCAGATATCAAGGATTTTGGCACTGTTAACGAGATTTATGGTCAGTATTTTACAGAAAACTGCCCTGCTCGTGTATGTGTAGAGGTAAGCAAGCTGCCAAAGGATGCTTTGGTGGAAATTGATGTTATTGCCTCCAAATAATAAATATTTTGTTGTGATTTGCAGCTCTGAGGCAAGAATATTCTGGGAGGATTAACCATTGCTTTGGGGCAGCTGTTCCTAAGGGATTTTCTATATAAGAGAAGGAGTGTTATCTTTGAGTAAAATCGAAAACACCAGTGTAAACGCTATCCGTATTCTGGCAGCAGAAATGATTCAGAAGGCTAAGTCCGGTCATCCAGGTCTGCCAATGGGTTGTGCTCCAATTGCCTATGAGCTGTGGGGCAACCATATGAATCACAATCCAAAGAATCCAAAGTGGTTGAACAGAGATCGTTTCATCCTGTCTGGCGGTCATGGTTCTGCTATGCTGTATTCCCTGCTGCATCTCTTTGGCTATGGCCTGACTATGGAGGATCTGAAGAACTTCCGTCAGCTGGATTCCCTGACTCCTGGTCATCCTGAATATGGTCATACCGTAGGTGTTGAGGCAACTACTGGCCCTCTGGGTGCTGGTATGGGCATGGCTGTAGGTATGGCTATTGCTGAGGCACATCTGGCTGAGAAGTTCAACAAGCCAGGCTATCCTGTATATGATCATTATACCTTTGCTCTGGGCGGTGACGGCTGCATGATGGAGGGTATTTCTTCCGAGGCCTTCTCTCTGGCAGGTACTCTTGGTCTGTCCAAGCTGATTATTATCTATGATAGCAATCATATTTCTATTGAGGGTTCCACTGATATTGCCTTCACTGAGGATGTTCAGAAGCGCATGGAGGCCTTTGGTTTCCAGACTATTGATGTAGCAGATGGCACTGATCTGGTTGCTATTGGCAAGGCTATTGAGGAAGCCAAGGCAGACAAGACTCGTCCTTCCTTTATTACTGTTCACACTCAGATTGGTTATGGCTGTCCTGCTAAGCAGGGTTCTGCCAGTGCTCACGGCGAGCCACTGGGTGAGGAGAATCTAAAGGCTACCAAGGAGAATCTGGGCTGGACCTATGATCCATTCACCGTACCTGATGAGGTTTATGCTGACTATGCAGCTAAGGCTGCCAAGGGCCAGGAGGCTGAGGACAAGTGGGAAGCTATGTATGCTGAGTGGCAGGCTAAGTTCCCTGAGGATGCAGCTCTTCATGCCAAGTTCTATGACAAGGAAGCTATCAAGGCTGTTCTGAATGATGAGTCCTTCTGGGCACCTGCTGAGAAGCCAACTGCCAGCCGTGCTCTCTCTGGTAATATCATCAACAAGTTGAAGGATATCGTACCTAGCCTTATGGGCGGTAGTGCTGACCTGGCTCCATCCAACAAGACTGAGATGAAGGGTGAGACTTTCTTCAGCAAGGATGATAGAAGCGGCCGCAATATGCATTTCGGTGTACGTGAGCTGGCTATGGGTGCTATCGGCAACGGTATGGCTCTTCACGGCGGCGTAACTGCCTATGTAGCAACCTTCTTCGTATTCTCTGACTATGTAAAGCCAATGATGCGTCTGGCTGCTCTGATGGGCTTGCCTATAACTTATGTACTGACTCATGATTCCATTGGTGTAGGTGAGGATGGCCCAACTCATGAACCTATTGAGCAGTTGGCTATGCTTCGCTCCTTGCCAAATCTGCAGGTATTCCGTCCAGCAGATGCTGTAGAGACTGCTGCTGCTTGGTATACTGCTGTAGCAGATACTACCTGTCCAACAGCTTTGGCTCTCACCCGTCAGAATCTGGCTATTATCCCAAGCAGCAAGGAAGGCGCTCTTAAGGGCGGCTATGTAATTGCTGATGCCAAGAAGGATGTTCCAGATGGTATCATCATTGCTTCCGGTTCTGAGGTTGGTATCTCCTTGGAGGCCAAGGAAATTCTGGCTCAGCAGGGCAAGGATGTTCGTGTAGTATCCATGCCATGCATGGAGCTCTTTGAGGCTCAGTCTGATGAATACAAGGAGCAGGTATTGCCAAAGGCTGTTCGTGCTCGTGTAGCTGTAGAGGCTGCTTCCGATTTCGGTTGGGGCAAATATGTAGGCCTGGATGGTGCAACAGTAACCATGAAGGGCTTCGGTGCCTCCGCACCAGCAGAGCTTCTCTTCAAGAAGTTCGGCTTCACCAAGGAAAATGTAGCTGAAACCATGAGCAACCTGCTGAAATAAGCAAATAAAAGAGAAGTAAAATCATAACTTCTCCATATACCTACGCAAATGCCGTCCCATATCGGGGCGGCATTTTTTAAATATTTCATGATTTATATTGTTATAAAATCCAATTTTTGGATTTTATGATTGCGACAATAATTTTTTGAGTATATAATATGGTGTAGGGAGGTTGGGAGTATGATTATAACAAAAGTAAGCTGCGATAATATGTATATGTTTAATAATTTTTCTCTGGATTTAACATATCAGAAAAAACGTAAGCATCAATTAAGCGAGAATGATGTATTGTTCGATGGATCAAAAATAAAAGTTAGAAAAAATGTCATTATTATGGGCGGGAATGCTTCTGGCAAGACAACCTTTGGCAAACTTTTACGTTTTATATCAAATTATATTTTTCGCGGTCAAGTAGTAGATGACCTTTTTCATTTGTCTGATATTCCATATAAAAAAAATGAAATATCATGTTTTTCACTGGAATTCGTTATAGAAAATACGGCGTATTTGTTGGAGGTTTCATTTATGGGAAATTCGCTTATAAATGAAACATTGAGGTCATGCAAGATATACCGGAGTCATAATATAGAAAAAATGCGGGAAAATCTCGAAAAAGCAGATGTGATAAGCCAATATAATAATATGTTAAAAAAAGAAACTAAAATGTTGAGTGGCAATCTGGTGTCTTATGCGTTTTTAGTGAATATGTCTAGCGAAGCTGAACATATAAAATCAGAAATAAAATATTTATTTAGCATTTCTAAAAGAAAAAATGATACTTTGGGGCAATATGTAGATATTCAGGCTCTCAACGACATACTGCCTAAAATCGATAATACGGTATGCGCTGTTAAGCCTATGTCTGTAGACAATGAGATTACAACAACATATCAGATAATATTTAATAATGGAGAAAATTTAGTAGTCCCTGAAGGGAATATAGAATGGTGCAAGGACAGATTGTCACATGGAACATTTGAAACGATAGAATTTCTCAAATTACTTACATTTATGAAAAATAATCCCGGTGCGATGACTTATGTGGATGAAATGCTGGCACATATGCACTCTGAATTAGAGGCATATTTAATAAGAAAGGCTATTCTGATTAAGCCTGTACAGTCACAAATTTTTATATCAACCCATAATATAGATATATTTCAGTTGAATGTTCCTATAAATATTTTTGTATTTTTCAAGCGAAATAGCAATGGGTATAATGATGCCATGTATCCTTCCGACATATTGAATAAGAATGATAGAAATTTGACTCAATATTATGTTAGTGACTATTTTGGCGTAATGCCAGATTATAGTATCCTGGATCAATCCTTTGAAGAATACTTTTTTGAAGGTACGGGAGGGTTGGAATGACAAAAATATTGTATGTAATGGAAGGAGAAATTGAAGATAGATTTATTTTGCAAATGCAAAGAATGAAAAAGTTAAGCTTAGGAAGAAGAATTAAGTTCAACCTAATGCAAAGAGAAATCAAACATTCTGATAATATTATGACAGCAAAATATGATAAAGTTGCCTGTATTCTTGATACAGATGAATCGGGACCACATGAGTTGAATAAATTGCAGCATAATGTTAAAATGCTAAAGCAAATAGCCAAATCAGGTATATTGATAATGGCGCAGAGATATAATTTTGAAGATGAATTAAAAAGAATGTCCGGAAATAATAGGCTGAACGAAATATTGAATCTCAAAAAATCTGGTCTAAAAGATGTGAAAAAGTTTTTAGCGCAGGATGTAGATTATTCTGCCTTGAGAAATGTAGACTTCTTAAAATATATTTCTAGAACCAATGATTTTTATGAAGAACTTAAGACATGTGGTATTAGCTTTAGCAAAAATGTAAAATTCATAACGTCAATGGAACAATGTAAATAGTAAATGTTTCAACTTAAAGAGCTGTAACGCTAACAGAGAAACTTTAGTGGGGCAGCTCTTTTTTGTGTGCCATTTGTGAAAATAATAAATACCGATAATGTAAAGTTTAATATACTAGTAATTGAAAAAATTTTATATATAACTAAATTTGTTTGTTAAGTCTTGTACGGAGGGGCGAATGTGTTAATATAATGGACGATTGTGGATAATTCCGTAATAGTTTTACTATATTAACATGGAGGTGTAAAAGTTGGTTTTTTCATCAACTGTATTTTTATTCTTATTCTTGCCATTTACAATAATAGGTTATTATAATCCTTGGTTTAAAGGAAGGAAATTTCGTAACTATTTTCTTTTGTTTATGAGTATGGTATTTTATGCCTACGGAGAACCTTTATTTGTTGGAATTATGATTTTAGAGATTGTGATAGGCTGGTTGTTGGGTAAAAAAATAGAATTAATGCAACAGCAGAAAAATAAAAAAAGATGGTTATATATTGGAGTATTTTTCTTTGTGGCAATGCTTTTTGTATTTAAATATCTTACGTTTTTTAACACGCAATTTAGTAATTTTTTTAGTGTTAGTACACCAGATATTGATATAGCTTTACCTATTGGTATTTCGTTCTTTACTTTTCAGTTGTTATCGTATATTTTTGATGTTTATTATGGCAAAGCAAAAGCACAATCAAATATATTAAATGTAGGATTGTATATAACTCTTTTTCCGCAGTTAATAGCTGGACCAATTGTGCGTTATGATGTTATTGAAAAACAAATTTTGCAACGTCAAGAAAACTTACAAAATTTTGCTGATGGAATACTTCGCTTTAGTTATGGTTTGGGTAAAAAAGTTCTTATAGCAAATTATATGGCTATGGTTGCAGATAATATTTTTAGTGCAGGTGCACCAGAGGCTATTGCTACGGCATGGCTGGGAGCTATAGCCTACACATTGTAAATATATTTTGACTTTTCAGGGTATTCAGATATGGCAATTGGACTAAGTAAGATGTTTGGATTTTCAATTCCTGAAAATTTTAAATATCCATACATTGCTAATAGTGTAACAGATTTTTGGCGTAGATGGCATATATCACTAAGTTCGTGGTTTAAAGATTATGTATACATACCGTTAGGAGGCAACCGTTGTAATAAAGGACGATGGTTACTAAACCTATTTACAGTGTGGACTTTGACAGGTATATGGCATGGTGCTAACTGGACATTCTTATGCTGGGGATTATGGTACTTTATATGGCTGGTGTTTGAGAAATTGACTGGCATTACAAATAAAATGGGAGTTTTTTCTCATGTATATACTATATTGGTGATTATTATAGGATGGGTAATTTTTCGTTCAAATAGTATGGAGGAGGCAGTTTTATATGTAAAAGCAATGGGTGGAATTAGTGAAAATGTTTTAGTTGATAGTATATTTTGCAATTACCTTACGGGATGTTATACTATTTTGATAATAGCATTGGTATTATCAATGCCAATTGTTCCATATATACAAAATAAATATTGTCGTACAATATTGGGGAAAAATGTTGAAAGTTTAGTTGGAGCAGCAATATTTTTAGTATCCGTTCTTATGTGTATAAGTGGTAGCTATAATCCATTTATATATTTTAATTTTTAGGGGGGAAGCATATAGTGAAACCTGTTATTTTTAGAGAAAAAGTCATGCTTTCTTGTATGATAGTATTGATATTTTTTTTGTAAGTATATTTGTGCGTTTGAGTACGAGAATAGTATTGGTAAAAAAATTGCATTGGAACAATGAAATTACACAAACAATATTATTTGACAGCAAAGGGTTGCAGTCGGTTAATAATAAGGTAGAACATAAAACCATAAATATAGCTTGGAATGAAGTATATCCATTTGAGAAAGATGAGACTACTGATAGATGGAATGTTTTAAAAGTATTACAAGCTAAAATTAGAATTATGGAGGAAAATCTAGTCGAAGAATGGACTACAGAACATCTTGTTTCATATAGGTTGTTTGTAGAGATGGGACGTAATTTAGAAAATAAAATAGGTTGGAATGTTGTAAATCCAGCTATGAAAGTTTATCGGTTTTCAGATGGTTACCTGACGTATATAGATGTAAAGAAAAATCAGAATGATCGCATTGAATCTATATGTAATTTTGCTGACTTTGTTAAGTCGCAAGGTGGAGAGTTTTTGTATATTCAATCTCCTAATAAGACGAATCCGTTTTTTGATAAAGAATTGAAGGGGATAGATTATGCTAATGATAATACAGATAGGTTATTGCAGGGACTTTGCATGAGAAATATTTCAGTATATGATTTGCGATATGATTTTTACAAGGATTATGGAAATGCAGGATGGCACCAAGCCTTCTTTATGACAGACCATCATTGGAAACCAGATACTGCTATTTGGGTTAGTAGGAAAATCAATGAAAAATTAACAAAGGATTATGATGTAGATGTTAATCTAGAACACTTTGCATTTGAAGATTATAAAATTGTTAAATACAAGGAATATTTTTTGGGATCTCAAGGGAAAAAACAACTTTAGCAAATACGCCAGTAGATGATTTTGAGATTTATTATCCTAAATTTTTAACAAACATTCATATTGATATTCCTAAATATGGTATTAGCAAAAGAGGAGATTTTTCTATATTTTATGATATGCAAGCATTGGGAAAAGGTGATTACTATATTGAAAATCCTTATGCGGTGTATAGTTATAGCAATCAACCAGAAATGGTAATACACAATTACGAGAATGAGAATCTCAAAGATAAAAAGATTTTACTTATAAAGGATTCAATGTTAAATGTAACAATTCCATTTTTATCTATGGGATTGAAGGATTTACGCGTATTGGATCTTCGCGAATTTACAGGAAGTGTGAAGAGTTATGTGATGAAGTATAAGCCAGACATTGTTCTGGTTATGTATGGACCGCCGCTTATCAATGATATAATTTGGGAGAACCATAATGACCTATATGATTTCCGCTAGTTATTTATGAGATTATTATTTGTGGAGTACTCATTGTAGGGGTATATATAAGTATTCTATTATCGTAAATTTTATATAAAAGAGCTGTAACGCTAACAGAAAAAACTTTAGCGGGGCAGCTCTTTTTGTGTTGGACAAAAATACCTGCAAAATAGACAACTGAATACTTAAAAGTTATTTTCGACTTTACAACCGCAAGACTGGATAACTTTACAGTAAAGAAAAAATCAAAATGTCTTGCGGGGGGGGGCGAACGTGCTATGATAATAGACAAGTGGATAACTTATATTGAACTGTGGACAAGTCGAAATGTTAATAAATCCATTAGAGGATGGAGTGTATACATTGGTGAAAAAAAGTCTCTTCTTTTTGATGCTGTTTGATGCTGCTGTATTGGCTGTGGTGCCCTTTGTAGCACTGCTGTTACGGCTGGATGGTAATACAGGCAGCCGTTATTTTGCTGTGCTGCTATCAGTGCTGCCAGTGGCAGTAGTTGTCAAGCTGGTACTGTTTTATCTGTGCGGGATTTACAACAGAATATGGCGCTATGCAACTGTACGAGATATGTTTGCCATTATTGGTGCCTGTACTGTGGCCAATGTGATTGTAGCTCTATTAGGTCTTTATACTCAGGTAGACCTGCCTAGAAGCATTTATATTATCTCCTATATTTTGGATGTAGGCCTAATCTGCTTCTCCAGGTTGTCAGTAAGGATGCTTTTGATGATGAGCCAGTCCGAGGCCAGCGAGGCTCAACAGCGAAAAATGCTTATTATAGGCGCCGGGGATGCTGGTGTCATGATTGCCAGAGAATTGGTACAGCGTGGCGAGGGCAAAAAACTTTTAGGTTTTGTGGATGATGATGCTTCTAAGGTAGGTAAGAAAATCCTGGGCTATAGTGTACTGGGCAATACAGATGCCTTGGATAACTTGGTAAGCGAAAATGAAATCAAGGAAATCGTTATAGCTATGCCATCTGTGAAGGGCAGTATTATCAAAAAGGTTGCCAGCAAATGTCGTGGTCTAGGCTGTCATGTCAAGATACTGCCTGGTCTGTATGAGCTGATAGATGGTCAGGTATCTGTCCAACAACTGCGGAATATTGAGCTGGAGGATTTGCTGCGCAGAGATAGCATCAAGCTGGATATGGCTGCCATTAGCAGATATATAGAAAACAAGGTGGTTTTGGTTACAGGAGCTGGTGGCTCCATTGGCTCCGAGCTTTGTCGGCAGATTTCCTTAGCCAAGCCAGCTAAGTTACTGCTTTTGGGCAGAGGTGAGAATAGTATCTATGAGATACATCAGGAGCTAATCGAAAAATTTGGGGCTCAGCGGTATATTCCGATTATTGCAGATATTCGAGATGCAGAGCGAATAGATGAAGTATTCTGCACCTATCGTCCTCAACTGATATTTCATGCTGCAGCGCACAAGCATGTGCCTCTGATGGAAGCACATCCTGTGGAGGCCGTAAAGAATAATATTTTTGGCACCCAGCATGTGGCTATGGCAGCGGATAAATATGGGGCAGAATCCTTTGTTATGATTTCTACCGACAAGGCTGTAAATCCTACCAGTGTTATGGGAGCTAGCAAGCGTCTGGCAGAAATGGTGATACAGAATATGAATCTTCATAGCAATACCAGATTTGCCATAGTTAGATTTGGCAATGTATTAGGCAGTCGGGGAAGTGTAGTGCCTCTGTTCAAGAAGCAGATTGCCAAGGGCGGGCCTATAACCATTACAGATCCTGAGATGGTGCGGTATTTTATGACCATACCAGAGGCGGCTCAGCTGGTTTTGCAGGCAGGCACCTTCTCTCAGGGTGGGGAGGTATTCCTGTTGGACATGGGTGAGCCAGTGAAGATACTGGATATGGCTCGGGATTTGGTGGAGCTTCATGGCCTTATACCGGACAAGGATATTAAATTTGTCTTTACGGGACTGCGGCCGGGAGAAAAGCTCTATGAGGAGCTGTTAACCGCTGAGGAGGGAACCCGCAAGACTTGCCATGAGCGGATTTTTGAAGCCCCTCTAGGCATTATTGTAACTGACGAGATTATGCAAAGAATATCCTCTTTGGAACATGAAAAAGACAATTATATCATCCTTCATACCATTAAGGATTTGATACCAACGTACAATAGCAAGGCATTAGAAAATTTGGATAAGAATAGGTGAGAGAATGGATACATTGACAAAGCTGAAAGAAAAAATCATCAGCCATAAGGCAACTGTAGGTGTGGTAGGACTGGGCTATGTAGGTCTGCCTCTGGCTGTGGAAAAGGCCAGAGCTGGATTCAAAACTATAGGTTTTGATGTGCAGAAGCAAAAGGTAGATATGGTTAACGCAGGTCACAACTATATAGGGGATGTGGTTAATGAGGATTTGCAGGTATTGGTAGAATCTGGCATGCTTTCTGCTACCACAGATTTTAGCTTTGTCAAGGATGTAGACTTTATTGCTATCTGTGTGCCTACCCCATTGGATGCCCATCAGCAGCCAGATATTAGTTTTGTCAAAGGCAGTGCAGAAGCTATTGCCAAGCATCTAACTAAGGATACTATTGTAGTGCTGGAATCCACCACCTATCCAGGTACCACAGAGGATTTGTTGAAGCCTATTTTAGAAAAGGGTTCTGGTTTGAAATGCGGGGAGGATTTCCTGTTAGGCTTTTCACCAGAGAGAGTAGATCCAGGCAATCTTCTTTACAAAACCAAGAATACCCCCAAGGTAGTCGGTGGTATTGGCAAGGAAGCTACTCATGTTATTGCAGAGATGTACCGTCAGGTATTGGACAGTGATATATATGAGGTATCCTCTCCTGCTGTGGCAGAGATGGAAAAAATATTGGAGAATACCTATCGCAATATTAATATTGCCTTGGTTAATGAACTGACCATGCTTTGTCACAAGCTGGGTATCAGCATGTGGGAGGTAGTAGATGCAGCCAAGACAAAGCCATATGGTTTTCAGGCCTTTTATCCAGGCCCTGGCCTAGGTGGACACTGTATTCCTCTAGATCCATATTATCTTAGCTGGAAGGCTAGGGAATACGGCTTCCATACCTCTCTGATAGAGGCTTCCGGCATGATTAATGATCGGATGCCTGAATATACTGTTAGCCGCTGTGGCGAGGTGTTGAATCGCTTCCAGAAGTCTATTAACGGTGCCAAGGTGCTGATTCTGGGGGTAGCCTACAAGCAGGACATTGATGATTATAGGGAAAGTCCAGCTCTGAGAGTTATTGAAGAATTCCAGAAGCGAGGCGCAGATATTAGCTATTATGATCCTTGGGTGGCTCAGTACAAATATAAGGGAGAAACATATCAGGGCTTGAAGGAGCTGAGTCCAGAGGAGCTGGCAAAGGCAGATATTGTGGTTATTACCACAGCTCACACCAATGTGGATTATGAAATGGTGCAGAAATATGCCAAGGCAATTTTTGACACCAAGAATGTGATGAAGAATATTAGCAAGCGTGAAAATATAGAGGTTTTGTAAGAGATGAAATATGCACTTATTGGCTGTGGCCGAATAGCCATCAATCATATCAAGGCCGTTATCAATAACCAGTTGGAGCTGGTGGCAGTATGCGATGTACTGCCTAGTAAAATGGAAGAGCTGCTTTCTAAGCAGGGCTTGGCAGAGAATAAGGAAATTCTTCGCTACACAGACTATCGCCAGATGATAGCAGAACATCCAGAAATTCAGCTTATTAGTATTGCCACAGAGAGCGGCAGTCATGCCGAAATTGCTCTTTACTGCATAGACCAGGGCATCAATCTGATTATTGAAAAGCCTATGGCTATGAGCATTGCAGATGCAGATGAAATTATTCGTAGAGCAGAAGCCAATCATGTGAAGGTATCTGCTTGTCATCAGAACAGATTTAATATTGCCGTACAGAAGCTGCGGAAAGCTGTAGAAGCTGGCAGATTTGGCAAGCTTTCTCATGGCAGCATCCATGTCCGCTGGAACCGTAACAAGGATTATTATACCCAGGCTCCTTGGCGGGGCACCTGGGCTCAGGATGGCGGCGCCTTGATGAATCAGTGTATTCATGGCATTGATTTGCTCCGTTGGATGATGGGCAGTGAGGTGGTATCTGTCTATGGACAGACCAAGCAGCAATTCCATCATTATCTGGAGGCTGAGGATGTAGGCATGGCTGTGGTGAATTTTGCCAATGGTGCCGTGGCCACCATAGAGGGAACAACCAATGTATATCCTCAGAACTTGGAGGAAACTTTATATGTTTTTGGACAGTGGGGTACTGTTAAGCTGGGTGGCAAATCCACCAACAATATTGATGTGTGGGATTTTGCTGATGAAACAGACGAGGATAGAAGCAACAAGGGCTTGGAAGAGGCTGCCAGCAATGTATATGGCAATGGACATACCAGTCTTTTTGCGGATGTAGTAGAAGCTATAGAAAATGACCGTCAGCCTTATGTGGATGCCAAGGCTGGGCGGGATGCTCTTGAGATGGTGCTGGCGATTTACAAGTCTGCCGCCGAGGGCCAGGCTGTAAAATTTCCATTGAAAGAATGCAGTACATTGGATTTTGTAGGGAGATTTGACCATGAATAATGAAGAAAAGGAATACTTTGTTCATGAATCATCCTATGTGGATGAGGGGACAAAAATTGGCAAAAAAACCAGAATCTGGCATTTTTCTCATATTTCCAAGGGAGCAGAAATCGGTGAAGGCTGTAATCTTGGCCAGAATGTCTTTGTAGGCAATGATGTCAAAATCGGTAATCATGTAAAGATACAGAACAATGTTAGTGTCTACGAGGGGGTGGAGCTGGAGGACTATGTATTCTGTGGCCCTAGTATGGTTTTTACCAATGTAAGAACCCCAAGATGTGAATATCCACGCAATACCTCAGCAGATTACAAGAAAACCTTGGTAGGTCGTGGTGCCAGTATTGGTGCTAATGCCACTATTGTTTGCGGTACTACCTTGGGAAAGAATGTCTTTGTAGGTGCTGGTTCTACAGTAACCAAAGATGTGCCGGATTATGCTATGGTATATGGCAATCCAGCCCGTATTCATGGCTATATGTGTGCTTGTGGTGATACTACAGTGCCAGCAGATGCAGTAGAGTTGAAATGTCCAAGATGTGGCATAGATGTGCAGTTGAAGAAATAAAACAAGATATAAGGCGGTAGGATAGGATGATACCTTTTATAGATTTGCAGACACAGCAGGAGAAAATAAAACCAGAGCTGGACAGAAGGTTGGCCCAGGTGTTGGCTCATGGTAAATATATTTTAGGCCCGGAGGTGCAGGAGCTGGAAGCTAAGCTGGCTGATTATGCAGGTGTAAAACATTGCATTACCTGTGCCAATGGTACAGATGCCCTGTTGATTGCCCTTATGGCATTAGGGGTAAAGGCAGGGGATGAGGTAATAACTACAGCCTTTACCTATGTAGCCACTGGTGAGGTTATTGCCAGATTGGGAGCAACCCCTGTATTTGTAGATATTGACGAAAAAACATACAATCTGGATGCCAGCAAAATAGAAGCTGCTATTACAGATAAAACCAAGGCTATTATGCCAGTAAGCCTATATGGTCAGTGTGCAGATTTTGATGCTATTAATGCCATTGCTGAAAAATATAATCTGCCAGTAGTAGAGGACGGTGCCCAGAGTTTTGGAGCTACCTACAAGGGTAGACGCTCCTGTGGACTCTCTACCATTGGCTGTACCAGCTTCTTCCCAACCAAGCCATTGGGTTGTTATGGCGATGGAGGGGCTGTATTTACCAATGATGATGAATTGGCCAAAGCTATGGATATGATTCACAAACATGGTCAGGATAGACGATATCATCATGTACGCATGGGCCTGAACAGTAGATTGGATACCATGCAGGCAGCTGTTTTGCTAGCCAAGCTGACCATCTTTGAGGAGGAAGTAAGACTTCGGGCTGAGGTAGGTGCAAAATACACTGAACTTTTGGCCGATGTACCAGGCATTATAACTCCATATATTGAGCCACATAATACCTCAGTATATGCCCAGTACACTGTACGGGTACAGAACAGAGAAGAACTGCAGGCCAAGCTAAAAGAAGCAGGCATACCAACAGCAGTACACTATCCAATACCATTGAACCAGCAGCCAATGTTTGACTATCTCCACCAGGGCACCGGCAGCGTACCAGTAGCAGAAAAGGTAGCAGGAGAAGTAATGAGCCTGCCTATGGGCGCGTGGGTGAAGGATGAAGATATGCATTTTATAGTAAAAGCTTTGAAGAGCTGACGACTTTGCGAAAATAAATATATTTTGTAGGAGTTTTATGATGTTTTTGTTTAAGGTATTTGATATTTTTACAACAAAAGAAAAAATGATATGTGCATTCATTGTTGTAATGATGTTAATAGGAGCTTTACTGGAAGCACTGGGAATAGGTGCAATAATGCCATTGTTGGCACTTATGAGTGATGAAAATTACCTTCAAAAACATCCAGATATTGCCAACGTAGCCTATTCATTTGGAATAACTACCCATAGGGATTTTATTATGGCAAGTACCATAATGTTAATCCTTATTTATATTATAAAAAATTTGTATTTGATTTTTCAGACAAGAGTACAAATTTATTGTGCGTTAAATAAACAGATTTCATTGTCAAAAAAATTGTTGGTATTTTATTTAAGTAAACCATATGAATTTCACCTAAAGAATAATTCGGCTGTTTTGATTAGAAATGTGTGTAATTTTGTGGAGCAAGTGATAAGTTCGTTGTTGTTATCAGAATTCTATTTGTTTGCTGAAATTATAACGGCTTTGGGAATATGGGGAATGTTATTATGGGTTGACCCAATTACAGCCATAATAACGGCTGGCCTAATTGGCGGACTGGTTGCCATGACAATATATCAAATGAATAGAGAGATAAAGAAACAGGGCATTATTAGAAGTGAACATAGTGCTGAATTGTTGAAATGGTTGAATCAAGGTTTAGGTTCTGTAAAAGAAACTACTGTAATGGGGAAAAAAAGTTTTTTTATCAATAGGTTTTGTAATGCCTATGATAAATATGGACAAGCTCACGCGAAATATCAATTTTTGACGCAATTACCTAGAATGTTTATTGAGATATTGGCTGTTGGTGGTTTGTTGCTTCTAGTAGTTTTTAAGTTATCTTTGGGAAGTAATCCGGCAGAAATAGTACCATTATTGGGAGCTATATCATTGGCAGCGTTCCGCCTCATGCCAAGCGCAACTAGAATTATATCCTATAGCAACAATATTCAATATTTTTTACCAGTATTAAATATGATATACGATGACCTGCGTGCTGCAGTTAATCAAAAAGTGAATATAAATGTTGATAGTCATAAAAAGTTAGCATTTCAGAATAAGATAACATTTCAAAATTTAGAATTTAGTTATAGTGGAACAGATAGAAAAGTTTTATCTGGTGTTTCATTCGAAATAAAAAAAGGTGATTTTGTAGGAATTATAGGCCAATCTGGTGCAGGCAAAACAACCTTTGTGGATATATTATTGGGATTGTTTTGCCCTACAGAAGGGAAAATCCTTATTGATGGTATTGATGTACAAAGCGATATAGACGGATGGCGTAAAAATTTGGCTTATGTACCACAGAGTATATATTTAATAGATGGCTCTATAAAGGAAAACATTGCCCTAGGGGTAGATGTCAGTGATGTAGATATAGAATTATTAAATAGAGTTATTGGAATGGCTGAATTAACAGAATTCGTAAATAACTTGCCAGATGGAATAGAAACAAGTGTAGGTGAACGAGGTGTTATGTTGTCTGGTGGACAGCGTCAACGTATTGGCATTGCCAGAGCACTATATCAGCAGCCAGATATATTAATTTTGGATGAAGCAACATCAGCTTTGGATAATGATACGGAAAAAAGTATTACAGATACCATTTTAAATCTAAAAGGAGAAATTACAATAATTTCTATTGCTCATAGATTGAGTACATTAGTAGATTGTGATTACAAGTTAGAATTTTTTCATGGCAAGGTAAGAAGGGAATAGTTTTGTAATGAAGCAATTTAAAATTATTTTCATATATAATGATGACTTTCTTCGAGAAGATTTTTTTTATTCTAATATTCCCGAAAAAAGAGGTTGGCAAGTAGAACATTGGTCATTGTTAAAACTAAATAAGGGAAATGCTGCAATGCCAATGAAACGGAAGTTTTACAAAAAATTCGGTAAACGAATTTATATATGTGATGTAAAAGAACTTAATGAAAATATAAAGCGTGTAAGTGATGATTATTGTTTTTTTATATTTTATCCGTATTATTCGTACAATAAAATGATATATGAGATTATAAAAAAGATAAAAAAACAAAATTTTTTATTTGGTAATATAACAGAAGATGTGACAGTGGGGGTAGTAAATAATTATAGAGTAGGATCAAGCTTGGTCGATTTTATTACAGTTTTTTTGCGTTTTATGCAAATAATATATGATATATTAAGTTTTAATAGAAATAAATTAAGAATAGATTTTGTCAGGTTTTTTGGGGTAATACGATATCATGCTGATGTAAATTTTGTAACCTCTAGTGCAGCATATAATTTCTTCCCGAATGTGGCAGAAAAATGGTTCGGAAATAATATATTGATGCATTCAGGAGTATGGGAAATTTATCAAAATTCATCTGAAATTGAAACAAAGTTGCTTCCTAATAGTTACGTTGTTTTTATAGATCAATCATTAGCAGATTTGAGATATGTTGATTTCGATGATGATGCAGAGCAATACATTAATGATCCAAGGCATTATTTTTCAACATTAGCGAATTTATTTAATAATATTGAAAAAACATTTAATGTAGAAGTTATTGTAGCGGCACATCCAAAATCAAATTATATGGGCAATGAATTTGGAAATAGAAAAGTAATCAAGGGAAAAACACCAATACTTGTAAAAAATGCTAAGTTTGTTGTGATTCATTTTAGTACAGTTTTTTCT
>ERZ1026856.559-NODE-559-length-22229-cov-5.514206_pt1 | contig 22229 bp, 23 predicted proteins | sample MGYA00380158_ERZ1026856 | MGnify/ENA primary metagenome ERZ1026856 (study PRJEB33269, sample SAMEA4719794) | human gut metagenome | biome: human-associated habitat; feature: organic feature; material: feces | place: Cameroon | collected 2013-10 ...
GCCTGAAATCGTGGAATGACTGATTCCATCGGTTTCAGGCTTTTCTTTCGTTCAAACAGAATCGCTCCCGGAGGGCCGACACCAGAAGCCATATGGAGAGGTCGTGAAGAATTTTAGAGTCTCCCGAGCTCGGAGTACTGTGCTTCTAGTGCCGGCCCTCCTGGAGCGATGAAAAGGATTGACTTTCCCACTTCGGAAGCACATAATCGGTATATACCGGAAATAAAGGAGGATACAGCGATGCCGAGGCCGCCACGATGTCGACGAATATGCAATGCACCCAGAGTGGTGCGGTTCGGTCCATGCGATGACGCAGAGAGTGATCCGATTCTGCTGACACTCGATGAGTACGAGGTCATCCGTCTCGTGGATCTGGAGCAGCAGACGCACGAGCAGTGCGCCGCGCAGATGGATATTTCACGTTCGACGGTGCAGGAGATTTATGAAAGCGCACGACGCAAGCTCGCGGCCTGCCTCGTCTACGGGAAGCCGCTGCACATCACCGGCGGAAATGTCCGGATCTGTAACTTAACCAGTGATCAAAAAGGAGATATCATCATGAGAATTGCAGTAACCTATGAAAACGGCCAGATTTTCCAGCACTTCGGTCATACCGAGCAGTTTAAGATCTACGATATGGCGGATGGTCAGATCGTACGCGAGGCGGTCGTGGATACGAACGGCAGTGGTCACGGCGCGCTCGCCGGTTTCCTGATGCAGCTCGGTGTCGATGCACTGATCTGCGGCGGCATCGGCGGTGGCGCGCAGATGGCACTCGCCGAGGTCGGTATCCGCCTTTTCGGTGGTATCAGCGGAGATGCGGATGCAGCGGTCAATGCACTCATCGCCGGCAATCTCGGCTATAACCCGGACGTGCACTGTGACCACCACGATCACGAGCACGGCGAGGGTGGACACAGCTGTGGCAATCACGGGTGCGGAAACCACGGCTGCCACTGATCATGGTCTCGCAAAAGAAACGTCGCACAGCAGCTTCGAATAAGAGCTGACAGCAGAAGTCATCGACAGCCGGGCGACCGGGGACACACAGCAACTGCGGACAGGAGAGTATCCGAAAGAAGCTGAACACGCTGTGCAATAATGAGCCAGGAAATCGAAAGATTTTATAAACTCTGAGGCCGGCCTGCGCCGGCCTTTCATGAAGCTGTTATAATAATTTTATCAGTAAATCACGAAAGGAGGAATGTGATGGAAAAGAATAAGTATGCAGGCACACAGACCGAGAAGAACCTGATGGAGGCATTCGCCGGCGAATCGCAGGCGCGCAACAAGTATACCTACTTCGCGTCGAAGGCGAAGAAGGAGGGATACGAGCAGATCGCCGCGCTGTTCCTGAAGACGGCAGACAACGAGAAGGAGCATGCGAAGCTCTGGTTTAAGGAGCTGAACGGCATCGGGGATACCGCAGAGAACCTGAAGGCAGCTGCCGAGGGCGAGAACTACGAGTGGACCGATATGTACGAGGGCTTCGCGAAGACCGCAGAGGAAGAGGGCTTCCCTGAGCTCGCTCAGCGTTTCCGCCTCGTCGCTGCGATCGAGAAGCATCACGAGGAGCGCTATCGCGCACTGCTGCATAATGTTGAGATGGCCGAGGTCTTCGCGAAGAGCGAGGTCAAGGTCTGGGAGTGCCGCAACTGTGGGCACATCGTCATCGGCGAGAAGGCCCCGGAGGTCTGCCCGACCTGCAACCACCCGCAGAGCTATTTCGAGGTGCACGCAGAGAACTACTAATTTCTAAAACCAACACTACGAAGAAAGGAGATCGTAACATGGAGCAGAAGTATTATATTTGTAAGCATTGTGGAAACATCATCATCAAAGCTAAGGACAGCGGCGTCCCGGTGGTCTGCTGCGGCGAGCCGATGACAGAGCTCATCGCCGGCACCAGCGACGGCGCACGTGAAAAGCACGTTCCAGTATGGAGCGTAGAGAATGGGATCGTGCATGTACAGGTCGGCTCCGTGGAGCATCCGATGCTGCCGGAGCACTACATCGAGTGGATCTCCATCTTTACGAAGCAGGGCTACCAGCACAAGGCGCTGCATCCGGGCGAGAAGCCGGTCGCGGACTTCGCACTCTGTGCGGGTGACGAGGTGGAGGCGGTCTATGCCTACTGCAACCTCCACAGCCTCTGGAAGGCATAACATCATAAGAGAAAGAGATGAGGGAAAGCGATGAAAATCGAACTGAATCCGGATCAGGATGTGGTGAATACCGTCCGTGAAGGTCTGAAGCGCACCGGTGGCTACTGTCCATGCCGCCTCGAGCGTACGGAAGATACGAAGTGCATGTGTAAGGAATTTAAGGAACAGATCGCTGACCCGAACTACGAGGGCTTCTGTCACTGCATGCTGTACTACAAATCACTGAAGGACTAAAAGAGAAAGGAGCCTGTATGGCTGAGCTTAAAATCACTGCAACAAATTTTGAAACCGAAGTGCTTCACTCTGCGAAGCCGGTGCTGATCGACTTCTACGCGGACTGGTGCGGACCGTGCAAGATGCTGGCCCCGATCGTGCATGAGATTGCCGAGGAGCATGCGGATACGCTGAAGGTAGGAAAGGTCAATGTCGACGAGCAGATGGAACTGGCGATGCGCTTCAATGTTTCCAGTATCCCGATGCTGGCGCTGATCAAGGACGGAAAGATGATCGACCAGTCGATCGGCTACTGCCCGAAGGAAGACATCCTCGCGATGCTGAAGAAGCTCTGAGGCACATCATCCCCCGCTTCATCGAAGAAACGTCGTACTGCAGACGCAGATCAGAAAAACATCATAAAAGGTCATCGCGCACGCGGTGGCCTTTTTATATTCATGCTTTTGTAAGGTGGATTTTTCTGCGCCTATGCTATAATACTGTCATCTATCGGAGGTGAACTATGGAATTCAGAACCTATAAAAACCGCATCGTGCTGGTGGATGACGAAGAGCAGGCACTGGCCGAGATCGATTTCCCGGCGATGGAAGAGGAGCCGGGCACGGTCGAAATCACCCATACCTATGTCGATGAGAGTCTGCGCGGGCGCGGTCTCGCCGGCAAGCTCATGACACGGCTCATCGCCTACCTCGAGCGGAATCAGCTGAAGGCGTATCCGAGCTGCAGCTACGCCGTGGACTGGTTCGCGAAGCACGGCGAAGCCGCGCATCTTTTGAGCCCGTCCTATATGCCGACCACCGGAACGGACGCACCGGTGCAGTCTGGGCTGAACATGCCGGAGTTGACGCACCCGTCCACATCCACCGGCTCTACGCTGAACGCCACGACCATCACGATCCCGGCAGCGGACACCGCATCTTCCGCAACAGGCATGATTTCCGGCAGCACACGACCTTTCACGCCGCGCGCTGCTTCTGATATCACAGCAGAACCGTCTACCGGACGGCCAGACATCGTACGGAACCGCCATGCAAATCCACTTCCGAAACAGGAAGAGGAGGAAGAGGACGCCTATTTCCGCGACACGGAGTATGGCGACGAAGAGGAGGACGGCCCGGTCGACGGCGGTATGCGCGACCGGATGCTCATGGGCGTGAACCGCGTCCTGCAACTCTTCTCCGTGGCCGCACTGATCCTCCTGTACCTTCTGATGGTCGTGCCGGCGCTCGAAAATCTGAACGCCCTCGGCCCGATCGAGTCGATGATTACGGACCACAATGTCGCCGAAATCACCTTCATCTCGGTTTTCGCGGGCATCACACTGTTCAGCCTGATCTCCCTCTTCTGGATGCTCTCCAGAAAGAAATACGTGCGCTACGGCACGCTGGAAACGATTGACACCGGCCGCGGCATGACCGCCTTCATCCTCCTGCTCCTCGTGGAAGTGATCGCCATGCTCCTGAGCCCGATCATGGAATCCGCGGAGCCTGTCATCGTCGGCCTCGCCATCGCCTCCACCCGCCTCGTCGTGAACCGCGCGATGATCCTCATGGCCGGCGGCCTCGGCCTCATCCTTTCCGTGATCCGGAAGATCATCAAGCATTGACAGTATAAGGAGAACATCGATTGAGAAACGTAAAACTGAAACAGATGCTGGCCCTTCTCTGCGCCGGCCTCACACTGGCCTGCAGCCTGCCGGGCTGCAGCCGGACGCCGAAGCTCGAGCGCTACAACAGGCAGTTCCTGGATGTCTTCGACACCGTCTCCATGGAGATCGGCTTCGAGAAGAGTGAAGCGGACTTCCAGAAGTGCTACGACAGCTCTCACGCACAGCTTCTGAAGGAGCATAAGCTCTACGACATCTATAACAGCTACGAGGGCCTCAACAATCTGAAAACCGTCAATGACAGCGCCGGCATCCAGCCAGTAAAGGTCGATCCGGACCTCATCGCTCTCGTGAACTGGGGCAAGGAGGTCTACACCCTCACGGGTGGCAAGGTCAATATCGCCTACGGCGCAGTTCTGCGTCTCTGGCATGACAAGCGGGACGCCGGCATCGAAGATCCGGCACATGCCGAGCTGCCGGATCAGGCCGCACTGGAGGAAGCCGCGAAGCATACGAACATCGAGGATGTCATCATCGACGAAGCGGCCGGCACCCTCTATCTGAAGGACCCGGAGATGAGTCTCGATGTCGGTGGCATCGGCAAGGGCTATGCGACGGAAAATGCCGCACAACTGATCAAGAACGAAGGCTCGGAAAACTTCCTCCTGAACCTCGGCGGGAATGTACGTGCGATCGGCATCCGGGGGGATGGCTCGAAGTGGGTCTGCCCGGTGGAGAGTCCGGAATACCGCGACAGCCAGACCGGCGACCAGTATGCGATCACCTGCTACCTCGATGGCCGCTCCCTCGTCACCTCCGGTGATTATGAGCGCTACTATGTCGTGGACGGCCAGCGCTATCATCACATCATCGATCCGGATACCCTGTATCCGGCGAAGTATCATCGCAGTGTTTCGATCCTGACCGAGGATTCCGGCCTCGCCGACGCCCTGTCGACCGCGCTCTTCATGATGTCGGTCGAGGACGGCAAGGCACTGATCCAGTCCATCCGCGAGGACACGAGCCCACTCGGTGCCGGGTTCAAGGTCGAGGACCTCGAAGCCATGTGGATCGACGCCGACGGCCACCAGGAGTACACGGACGGCTTCCTGAACTACACGAAAGCATAGCGTTTTGGGGCCCTCCGGGGCCCCGAAAAATATTTTAAAAATAGTTGTTGACAAATGATTTAAAGTCAAGTACTATATACGAGTCGCTTGAAGCGAGCGACACAAACAAACACATAGCGCTGTCGCCAAGTGGTAAGGCAACGGATTCTGATTCCGTCATTCCCAGGTTCGAATCCTGGTAGCGCTGCGAAAGATCCCAGAACTTTGATCATCAAGGTCCTGGGATTTTTTTGTGCTGTTCATGCATGCAAATAGTCGCAGGAAGCGGCATCGAAAATGTCCCATCGCAGCTTCGGAAATAAAGCATGGCGGGATCGGTACAAAATTCCTTTTTTGTAAGAAAAAGAACAGAATATGTTCCTTGCCATCTGCCCTCTGAAAAGCTAACATAGGAGCATAAGGGAAAAGTGGGGCATACCCCCCAAACTACATGAACACCATGGAGGGAACAATATGAAGTTACGTAAGTTAAGCGCAATCATGATGGCGGCTGTTGTCGCGACCTCGACACCAGCCGGTGCAGTACTCGGCCAGATCACAGCCTATGCAGACAGCGACAAGGACAAGTCAAAGGACTATAACATCGGCGGTGCGGACTGGGATGTACAGGAGGACGCCAACGGCAAGATTCATATCTATGCCACCTGGGATGCTTCCGACGACAGCTGCGGTGCAACCATCACCGTAACCCGTGATGACAAGAAGACCGGCATTTCCGTGACCACCACGACCACCAAGGGATCGGTCGAGCTCACACAGCAGATCAAGAAGTATGGCAAGACCGGTGATTACACCTTCAAGATCAAGGCGAAATCGAAGAGCAAGAATGAGGATGGCAAATCTGAAGGAGAGCTTTCCGAGTCCGAGTCCGATTTTTACGAGATCGATGAAGATACGATGAAGAAGCTTTCATCCACCGCAGCAACCAGCAGTGGTGTAAATACAAATAACGGCCAGACACCGGGGTCTTCCATCCCGATGCCGGGCACGTCCACCACACCAGCGACACCAAACGCAGCTCCTGCCGGCACCAGCACAGCGGCGACACAGTCGACCGACACGAGCGGTGACTTCCTCACGAACGGTACCATCACCGACTGGGGCATCGGCCACGTTTACCTCGTAAACGGCGCACCGGTCTTCAGTAAGTGGATCGTGGATTCCGGCAAACTCTACCACATCGGTGCAAATGGCTTCATGGATAAGAACCTGACCTTCTCTGACTACACCGGCACACACTATGTCGGTGCCGATGGCGTACTGGTATATTGATCGAAGCATTGAAACACGAAGGTCTACAGCGAGGCCGTCGAGCAGGGCGCGGTATTCGCGTACGGCGCCTTCCTCGCCGAGCTGATTTCCTTCCTCGTGATGGCACTGGTGGTCTTCCTCTTCGTAAAGGAGATCAACCACTTACGGAAGCCGAAGGAGGAGCCGGCACCAGCCGCTCCGACCACGAAGATCTGCCCGTACTGCATGTCGGAGATCGACGTGAAGGCGACCCGCTGTCCGCATTGCACCTCGAAGCTCGAGGGCTTCCAGATCGATCCGGCAGAGCTCAGTAAATAAAGACAGACTGGCGGGACCCGAAGAGGCGGCAACGGAGGCCATACGGAGAGACCGTGTGAAATCAAGCCGGGTCCCCCCTGGCTGAACTGTTACAGGCTCCTGCGCCGCGATGGCCACGCATAAAATATAGTGCTTGACGAAACACCTGCGAGCGTTTATGATTCTAAAACGCTCACAGGTGTTTTTATTATCTGCAGCCTGCCGAAGGGCAGTAGCGCATGGATCCGCAGCGTGCGGATCGCACAGCGCCAGGTGAGTGAGGGCGGTGACATCAGCCGTAACATGAGTCTGTTGGATGAGTTAACAGAGGCGAATATGAACGAACATACTGAACGAACGAAAATATCTGAGAGAGCAGGTCTGACGGGAATCGTATGCAACCTGCTCCTTTTTGTATTCAAAATTTCCATCGGCATCATCATCAACTCCGTGTCGATCATGGCCGATGGTTTCAACAACCTGTCGGACGCCGGCAGCTCCGTGATCTCGGTCGTCGGCTCGAAAATGGCAGGGAAGAAAGCCGATGAGGACCATCCCTTCGGACACGGGCGCATCGAGTACATCGCGGCCTTCATCGTCTCGATCCTGGTTCTCAATGTCGGCCTCAGCTCCCTGCAGGATTCCTTCCGGAAGATCCTGCACCCGGAGATGATGCACTACAGCATCTATGCCGTCGTGATCCTGCTCGTTTCCATGCAGGTGAAGCTTGGCCTCGCGCTGTTCTACCGCCGCGTCGCAGAAAAAATCGACTCAAACATCTACCGTGCGTCGAGCCAGGATGCCTTCATGGATATCCTGACGACCGCGACGACCTTCGCGTCCCTCCTGATTTTCCATTTCTTCGACCGGAACATCGATGCCTATGTCGGCCTACTCGTTTCCATGATCGTCATCTGGAACGGCGTCGGCATCGCGCGGGAGACCCTGGCACCGCTGATCGGCGACTCCATCGATCCGGAGCTCTTTTACACCATCATCGACTTCGTCGAGCGCTATCCAGGCATCCTCGGAAGCCATGATCTGATCGTCCACAACTATGGCCCGAATCAGTACATGGCCACCATTCACGCCGAGGTCGACGGCCGCAGCGACATCGAAAGTGCCCATGACCTCGTCGACCGGATCGAGCACGACTGCGAGACACAGCTCGGTGTCCACCTGGTGATCCACATGGACCCGATCCACAACGACGATGAGACCCGCTTTTACAGGGCAATGCTGGCGAACATCCTCGCCGAGCTCTCTCCTGAAAGCAGCTTCCACGATTTCCGTATCCGGCATGCCTCCGACGGCGCACAGCTGACGAGAGAGAAGCATACGAAGCACAGCTTCGTCGCAGGCAGCAATGGTGCGCAGACGCAGAAGCTCATCTATCTGGTGTTCGACCTCATCACGCCATGGAACCTGACGAAGGAAGAGGAGAATCAGCTTCTGCATGGCATCCAGAACCGGATGCAGATCGAGAATCCGGATGTACGCTGTATCATCCAGCTCGATAAGCCGTACATGCACACGCACTCCGCCGAGGAGGACGCCGAAGCACGTGCCCGTGCCACCGAGGACCTGGAAAATAACATCACAGAAGGAGAGTAAGCATGTACGAATTTAACGAGCGGGTCCGCTATTCCGAGACGGACGAGCATGAGCAGGCGACGATACTTTCGGTCGTCAATTACCTGCAGGACTGCAGCACCTTCCACTCGACGGAGGTCGGCCTGACGGTCGATTATCTGCGGGAGATGAAGCGCGCCTGGCTGCTCAGCTACTGGGACATCTACATCGAGCGCATGCCGAAGCTCTGTGAGCGCCTCACGATCGGTACCTGCCCGCATGCCTTCCGCGGCGTGCTGGCGCACCGTAACTTCTGGATCAAGGATGAAGCCGGTGCCTATATCCTGTGTGCCGACAGCCTCTGGTTCTGCTATGACACCGAGCGCATGCGCCCGGCGAAGATCACCGAGGATATGCTGACGCCGTTCGGCGAGATGCGGGATGTGCTCGCGCTCCCGGCCAGCGAGCGGAAAATCATGGAGCCGGACGAGCTCACCGAAGCCGCACCGATCCTCGTGCAGCCGCATCACATCGACAGTAATCATCACGTCAACAACGCGCAGTACATCGCGATCGCCGACGAGGTGCTCACCGAAGCCTCCGGCGGGCAGGCGCGTTTTCACGCCGGTCGCATCCGAGCAGAGTATCGGAAGGCGGCCGTGCTCGGGGATACAATGCTTCCGAAATATGGATCGTCACCGGACGGCGGGCTGATCGTCAGCCTCCAGAACCCGGAGGGGGATGTCTACTGTAATGTAGAGTTTATCCGCAGCTGAACGGGCGGAGTGCCGATGGAGACATTGGCCAAAGCAGGTGGAGATCGTCGGTCCCTGACCGAAGGATGCACACCGATGGAGACATTGGCCTGAAATACAGAGGAAATACGGGAATTGCCGCGTCAGGCGGAGAGCCCGTGATCAATAGAAAGAAGAGGAAAAACATGATTGAATTAGGAAAGATCCAGACACTGAAGATCGCGCGCGAGAAGGACTTCGGTGTGTATCTCGCAGACAGCGAGGGCGCATCGGTGCTGCTTCCGAAGAAGCAGGTGCCGGCGGGGAAGACGATCGGAGATGAGCTCTCCGTATTCGTGTACAAGGATTCGAGTGACCGTCTGATCGCGACGACCCGGAAGCCGCTCATGCAGGTCGGCGATATCGCGAAGGTGACCGTAAAGGATGTGACGAAGATCGGTGCGTTCGTGGACATCGGACTCGAGCGGGATGTGCTTCTGCCATACCACGAGATGCGTCACGAGATCAAGGCCGGCGACCAGGTCGAGGTCTATCTGTACGTCGATCACAGCCAGCGTCTCGCCGCCACGATGTATACAAAGAAGCACGAAGCGGCGACGGTTATACAGAATGATCAAATTAAGACCTATCATTATGAGCGAAATGCCGATGAGGTTCTCGCGATCCTGACGGAAAAGTTCGAAGGACATGTACCTTACACCGACAAAACTGTTCAACCTGACGAAATTATGCGCGATTTCGGTATGTCGAAGGCTGCTTTCAAGCGCGCGGTGGGCAAATTGCTTAAAGAAGGAAGAATTAAAATCACAAAGACCTCGATCTTTTGTGTATATTGACTTTTTTATAAAATCGCTCGACAGTTTGTATAAAATCGACCGGTTTTTTCTAGGAACAAATGCCGTTGAGAAAAAAGGCCCGCAAGAGTACGATGAGTACAGTTGAAAAGGCCTGGGGAACCTGATCACGAAACGTTTGTGCCCTATTAGGAGAAGAAAAGATTATGGCAAGTGTTGAGCTTAAAAATGTAACCAAGAAGTATCCGAACGGCTTCGTCGCTGTTAAGGATTTCAACCTCGATATCAAGGATAAGGAATTCATCATCTTCGTCGGACCATCCGGCTGTGGTAAGTCAACCACCCTTCGAATGGTTGCAGGTCTCGAGGATATCTCGAGCGGTGACCTGATCATCGATGGCAAGAGAGTAAATGATGTAGAGCCGAAGGACAGAGATATCGCGATGGTATTCCAGAACTACGCTCTGTATCCTCATATGACTGTATATGACAACATGGCATTCGGTCTGAAGCTTCGTAAGGTTCCGAAGGATGAGATCGATCAGAAGGTGCATGAGGCTGCAAGAATCCTTGACCTCGAGCATCTCCTCGACAGAAAGCCGAAGGCTCTTTCCGGTGGACAGAGACAGCGTGTAGCGATGGGACGTGCGATCGTTCGTAGACCGAAGGTATTCCTCATGGACGAGCCGCTTTCCAACCTCGATGCGAAGCTGAGAGCACAGATGCGTGTAGAGATCGCAAAGCTCCACAAGTCCCTCGAGACCACCATCATCTACGTAACACATGACCAGACCGAGGCGATGACACTGGGTACCAGAATCGTCGTTATGAAGGACGGTATCATCCAGCAGGTAGATACCCCGGAGAACCTTTACGATACACCATGCAACAAGTTCGTTGCAGGTTTCATCGGATCGCCGCAGATGAACATGATCGACGCAGAGTGCAAGGCAGACGGCAATGACGTCACCCTTACTTTCGCAGGTCACACTATCACCCTCGACGCTGCCAAGGCTGCCAAGCTGAAGGACGGCGGATACATCGGCAAGACCGTCATCCTCGGCATCCGTCCGGAGCATCTGCACGATGAGGCTGATTTCGTAGCCGCTCACCCGAAGCAGACCGTACAGGCTGAGATCAAGGTATACGAGATGCTCGGTGCAGAGACCCTTCTCTACTTCGACCTCGCTGATGCAGGCTGGGTTGCAAGAGTAAACCCGAAGACCGCTGCTCGTACCGGTTCTACCGTTACCTTCGCACTTGATGAGGCGAAGATCCACGTTTTCGATAAGGAAACAGAGCAGACCATCACAAACTGATATTGATCTGAGTACACCCGGTGGTTTTCCCACCGGGTGTTTTTTATGGAATACTATGATTTCATGCACGGATGCACGTGAAAAAGGACGAAAAATGACGGAAAACAACGGAAAATGACAGCCGTCGGGTCGATACAATGATTGATTTTAGAAATCGAATCTAGTAAAATATCAGTAATTATGGAGTACTAGTCGTATCTAGTCGTTAAGTGCAGAAGGAGTAGAGAATGATTTCAAATCAGGTTTTACAGAGCACGATTGATTCTCTCAAGAGTATTACAAGAGTTGATATCGCCATTGCGGACATTGATGGAAAGGTACTTGCATCGACCTTTACCGATAACCAGTATACAGAATCGATGGTTTCGTCTTTTGCGGAATCACAGGCAGACAGCCAGGCCGTCGGCGGATATCAGTTCTTTAAGATTTTCGACGAGCACCAGCTCGAGTATGTGCTGATCGCGATGGGCGACAGCGACGACGTGTACATGGTCGGCAAGCTCGCCGCTTTCCAGATCCAGACCCTGCTGGTTGCGTACAAGGAGAAGTTCGATAAGGACAACTTCATCAAGAACCTCCTGCTCGATAACCTGCTTCTGGTCGACATCTATAACCGTGCGAAGAAGCTGCATATCGATGTCAGCGTGAAGCGCGTAGTGTACATCATCGAGACCAAGAAGAGCACCAGCGATTCCGGGGCACTTGAGGCACTGAAGACACTGTTTGCAGCGAAGACTCACGATTTCGTCACGGCTGTCGATGAGAAGAATGTCATCGTCGTAAAGGAAGTGAAGCCGACCGAGACCACGGATGAGCTCCACCACGTAGCCGAGACCATCCTCGATATGCTCGAGACCGAGGCGATGATCGATGCCCGTGTCAGCTACGGTACTGTAGTGAACGAGATCAAGGATGTGTCGAAGTCCTACAAGGAAGCGAAGATGGCCCTCGAGGTCGGGAAGATCTTCTATGCAGAGCGGAACATCATCGCCTACAACCGTCTCGGTATCGGTCGTCTGATCTATCAGCTGCCGCTGCCACTGTGCAAGATGTTTATCCGCGAGATCTTCACGAACGTATCTCCGGATGAGTTCGACGAGGAGACCCTGACCACGATCAACAAGTTCTTCGAGAATAACCTGAACGTTTCCGAGACCTCCCGTCAGCTGTATATCCACAGAAACACCCTGGTATACCGTCTCGATAAGCTGCAGCGTTCCACCGGTCTGGACCTTCGTGTATTCGATGATGCTATCACCTTCAAGATCGCACTCATGGTTGTGAAGTACATGAAGTATATGGAGACCATCGATTACTAATCCTTCGATTCATCGACGCTTCACTCATTGTCCGGAGACAGCCGCTGTCTCTGAAAAATCTTAAGATTATTGACATGATTTAGCCGGTTCGTGGTGTATACACCATGGACCGGTTTTTGCTATTATTTTACATGGTGCGTATCGTCTTCCGGAAACGCCTCCGCGCGCTTTCCGAAAACCGCACGGGCGCAAAGTTCGTCAATTTCATCGAGCTTTTGCGCCATATACTATGTGTAACATCCTACCAAAGGACCTTCTATAAGAATGATTGAAATTAAAAACGTTTCCAAAAGCTATAAAAACGGCGTTGAGGCCCTCCGCAATGTGAGTCTCACCATCGCGGATGGCGAGTTCTGCTTCATCGTCGGGCGCAGCGGCTCCGGTAAATCCACGCTCGTCCGCCTGCTCACGAAGGAGCTCGAGCCGACGGAGGGCGAGATCATCGTAAATGAGCTCGCACTGCAGCACATGAAACGCCGCCATGTCCCGAAGTACCGTCGCCGCCTCGGCGTCGTCTTCCAGGACTTCCGGCTTCTCGAGGACCGTTCCGTCTACGAGAACATCGGCTTCGCCGAGCTGATCGCCGGTAAATCCACCCCGGAGATCCGCGCCGATGTCGCAGAGATGCTCGAGCGCGTCGGTCTCAGCGACAAGCACGATGCCTATCCGCGCGAGCTGAGCGGCGGCGAGCAGCAGCGTACGGCCATTGCCCGCGCACTGATCAACCGTCCGGAGATTCTGATCGCGGATGAGCCGACCGGCAACCTCGACCACGAGAACGCCGTCAGCATCATGAAGCTGCTCGAAAGCATCCACGAGCAGGGCACGACCGTCATCGTCATCACGCATGACCTCGAGCTCGTCCGGATGATGAACAAGCGCACCGTCCACATGGCCGACGGCGAGATCGTCTCCGATTCCGGCGCGGAAGAGGCGCCGGCACCATCCCGCCCACGCGGTCTCGGCGGCAGCCACCGTCCGCGTCATGTCAGCCGGAGAAAGGGAGGTGAGGTCAGATGAAAGCGAACGCCATCGGCTACTGTATCCGTTCCGGATTCAAAAACATATTGCATAACAAGCTGTTTTCCGCCGCCTCCACGGCGACCATCGCGGCCTGTATCTTCCTGTTCTGTCTGTTCTTCGCGATCGTGACGAACGTGCAGCACATCGCAAAAACCGCTGAAACCACGGTCGGCATCACCGTCTTCTTTAACGATGACGCAAGCAGCGAGGAGGTCAATGCAGTCGGCGATGCCATCGCGGCCCGCCCGGAGGTGAAGAGCTCCCACTATACCTCTGCCGAGGAGGCCTGGGATGAGTTCAAGAGTGATTACTTCGACAACAATGAGCTGCTCGCCGAGGCGTTCGCGGAAGATAACCCGCTCGCGAACTCCCAGAGCTACGAGATCTTCCTGCACAACATCCAGGATCAGCAGAGCATCGTGGACTGGCTCCAGAGCTTCCCGGTCGTGCGTCAGGTGAATTATTCCAATGCCGCCGTCACGGGACTGAGCTCACTGAACCGCATCATCTCGCTGCTCAGCGCCGTGATCATCGCGGTCCTGCTGGCGGTGTCCGTCTTCCTGATCAGCAACACGATCTCCGTCGCGGCACAGTTCCGTCGACGCGAGAACATGATCATGAAGATGATCGGCGCCACGAATCTCATGATCCGTCTGCCATTCCTCGTCGAGGGTGTGATGCTCGGCCTCGTCGGTGCACTGATCCCGCTGGCCGGCATCTACTTCATCTATGAAAAGGCCGTCCGCTATGTCACGAGCCACTTCGTCTCTATCTCGACGCTGTTCCAGCCGATTCCGATCAGCACCATCTATCCGCAGATGGTTGCGGTCGCACTGGGCCTCGGTGTCGGCGTCGGCTTCATCGTCTCCTTCGTGACGATCCGGAAGTCGCTCCGGGTGTAACGCAAAGCGGTGCGAAGCCACGTCGATACGTCGCGGTTTGAAAGACGATCCGCGGCGTGAAGATGCGAAGGGCGAAGGCATTGGTCAAAAGAAAGTAAGTATGAAGAAAACAAAATCAGCGAAACTGAATATGCTTGCGGCGGCGCTCGTGCTGTCCCTAAGCTGCACGGCGAAGCCGAACCTCGCAGCAGAGACGGAGAAGAAGCAGATCGCGTCGGCGCAGAAAACGATCGACGCGAATCAGGCGGCCATCGACGCGCTGAAGGAAGAGCAGGCGAAGGTGAACGATACCATCAGCGGGCTCAAGGACCGGAAGGCGGATACCGCAAGCTACATAAAGACGCTCGACCAGAGCATGACGGAGCTCACGAACGAGGTGAACGAGCTCAATGCTTCCATCGCGCAGAAGCAGCTGGACATCCAGTTCACACAGCAGCAGCTCGCCGAGGCGACGCAGACCGAGTCGGACCAGTACGCCAGCATGAAGCTGCGCATCCGCTTCATGTACGAGAAGGGCGATGCGAGCTTCATCGACATGATCCTGAATGCCGAGAGCTGGGCAGATCTTCTCAACAAGGCAGAGTACATCGCGAAGATCACGGAGTATGACCGGCAGAAGCTGAACGAGTTTGCGACGACGAAGCAGTTCATCACAAACACGAATCTGCAGCTCGAGGCGGAGCAGGCGCAGCTTGTCACGATGCAGGCGTCCGCGAGTGCGAAGCAGCAGAGTGTGGCGACCCTGCTCGCGCAGAAGAATCAGGAGCTCGCGGCCTATAATCAGAAGATCCGCTCGGCACAGTCGACGGCGGACCAGCAGCAGGGCGAGATCAATGCGCTCTACGCGGATATCGAGGAGCAGGAGAGCACGATCGCTGCGATGGAGAAGGAAATCCGGCGGCAGGAAGAGGAGGCCCGGAAGAAGGCGGAAGCCGAGGCGAAGGCAAAGGAAGAAGCCGCACGGAAGGCAGCCATCGCCGCCGGCAAGGATCCGGATTCGGTCGAGAAGGTGAAGCCGGACTATACGACGCGCACGATGAGCGGCGGATTTACCTGGCCGGTTCCGTCGGGTGGACGCATCAGCAGTACCTTCGGCTCCCGCGAAGCGCCGACCGAGGGCGCGAGCACCTATCATAAGGGCATCGACATCGCGGCCTCCAGCGGCTCGAAGGTCGTGGCCTCTGCGGGCGGTGAGGTCGTGATCGCGACCTACTCGGCATCCGCCGGAAACTACGTGATGATCAACCATGGCAGCGGCGTGTATACCGTCTACATGCACATGGCGAGTCTCGGCGTCTCCGAGGGGCAGGAAGTCAAGCAGGGCGAGAGCATCGGCACCGTCGGCTCCACCGGCTACTCTACCGGACCACATCTCCACTTCGGCATCCGCGAAAACGGAAGCTATGTGGATCCACAGTCATTCATGTAATTGGATAGCACCGGAGGAAGCATCAAACGGAAATGAACATTTATATTCATTTCCGTTTGATGCTTCCTCCGGTGGGCAAGGTGCGAAGCACCTCTGCCCGCTTCATCGAGGCTTCCGAAGGTAAGCCTCGATGAAGGCGATCATTCTATAAGCAGATTAAAAGGAGGTTATTTATGAGAATCGGAACAGGATATGATGTACATAAATTAGTCGAGGGACGTGCACTGATCCTCGGCGGCGTGACCATCCCGTATGAACTCGGCCTCGACGGCCACAGCGATGCGGATGTGATCGTGCACGCCATCATGGATGCACTGCTCGGCGCAGCGGCGCTCGGGGATATCGGGCAGCACTTCCCGGATACGGATCCGCGCTACAAGGGCGCCGATTCCGTACAGCTGCTTCATGAGGTCGGCCTCATCCTCGCCGCCCATGGCTACAGCGTCGAGAACATCGACTCCACCATCATCGCGCAGCGCCCGAAGCTGATGAGCTATCTCCCGGAGATGCGCGCGAATGTCGCGAAGGCACTGAACCTTTCCGTCGACCAGGTGTCCATCAAGGCCACCACGGAAGAGCACCTCGGCTTCACCGGCCGCGGTGAGGGCATCAGCGCACAGGCTGTCGCACTGCTGATTTAGATTTCAGGCAGAGGCCCGGAGGGCCGACGCCAGAAACCATACGTAGAGTTCGATGAAGAATCAAAATCCCACCCCTTAGAAGTACTTGGTGTTATCTCTCCATGGACCCCTCTGTCAATGCTGAGTTTTCATAAAGAAAACTCAGCTATTGCAGAGGGCCTAGTACTTCTTAGGGGTGGGATTTTAGATTCTTCCGAACTCGGAGTACTGTGCTTCTGGTGCCGGCCCTCCGGGCCTCTGACGAAAATAAACTCAGAGCCTCAGCCTCAGCTTCTTCGGGATGCAGGTCAGCGTATAATCCGTCTGCTCGCCGATCGGCTCGCCGTCCACATGCACCGGAAGCGCCCGATCCGTATGGATCACGGCCTCACGGCAGCGGTAGAGGTGCACACCGGTGTGCGTGACATGCTTTCCGAAGATACTCGCCAGCATGATGAGAAGCAGCCGCCACTTATACTTCGTGCTCACGATGCAGATATCGAGGTAGCCGTCCGCGCCGTCCGCCTTCGGGCAGACCATGTAGCCGCCGTCGAAGGGATGCACATGCGCCGAGATGAAGAGGATATTGTTAAACTCGTGGCGCTTATCGCCATCGAGGACCACATAGCCGTGACTCGGACGCGCATGGATCAGCTCCCGCACGAAGATACGGAAATAGCTCGCCCGCCGACGCCGGAAAAACGGCTTTTTCGCATCCGCCGCACAGGCATATGCATCCGCATACAGCGCCGGAAAGAGCGCCGCATCGAAGCCGATCCCGGAGCTCACTGCGAAGCGGCGATTCATGGTCGCACAGTTCAGCACGCCATAATCGAGCAGCAGCTCATCCGATGGATTCCCGAGGCGCTTCAGCTGCGAACGCAGTGTATAGCGCTTCCGATAGCAGCGTGCAATGTCATTATCTGTTTTCGTCGGGATATAGGCGATGGACACACGGTCACTATCCATGTGCAGTCCATCCACGACCTCGTTCAGTGTGCCCTCGCCACCGATCACAGTGATCGTCCGCTTCTCCGGACAGCGCTCGGACAGCTGCCGTGCGTAGCGGCGCGCATCGCCGGCCTTCTCTGTCAGAAAGGCCTCGAAGTTCTCCGTATTATGTGTCCGTTTCAAATATTTAAGTATCTTATCCCAGATTTTTCGCCCGCGCCCACCTGAGGCCTCTGGATTGATGATGAAATAATACATACTTCCTCCGAAGCTTTATATGGAAAAATTATAGCATTTTTCCGTCGCTCTATCTCTAAAAAGACTATAAACTGATTTTGGCATTTCACAATTTCTCCAAATCTAAGACACACTTTCAACACAGAAATCACGTATCATACTCGATGTAAACAGAAAGATAGCTGATGTGAATGAGCATCATCCGTAATCGTCGAGGCGACGATCGGCAGCAGAACGCAGAAGGTCTGGTGGCGATCGCAGTCCGGCTTTACCAGATTACGATGAATGAACATATACGATCGATCAGGAACTACACTTTCTCAGGAGGTTCATGATGAAAAAAGTAGCAGGAATTGTTTTAGGTGCTGTTTTATTCGGTGCCGTCGCCGGTGCATCCATGGTCGGTGTCAATGTCGCCGCCCAGAAGGCCGGCATCGTTTACCAGAGCGACAGTGGTGCCCAGGCAGTCACACCGGAGACCACCGCCGCCGCGACCCAGGCCGCCGCAGAAACACAGGCAGCGGGCACGCAGAACAGTGGTGCCGCACAGGCATCCACGATGGGGTATGGCTCCGTCACCGAGGTCGCGAAGAACGCGATGCCGTCGGTCGTCGCCATCACCAATATGATGAAGTATCAGGCGAATGGCTTCTCCCTCTTCGGGAACTACCAGAATTATGAGACCGAGGTACCGGCGAGTGGTTCCGGTGTCATTGTCGGAAAGAATGATACCGAGCTTCTGATCGTCACCAATAACCATGTGGTCGCCGATTCGAGCTCCCTCTCCGTCACCTTCTGTGATAACGAGAGTGTCGATGCGGAAATCAAGGGCACCGATGCCTCCGCGGATCTCGCCGTGGTCGCTGTAAAGCTTTCCGATATCCCGCAGGCGACGATGGATGCGCTGAAGGTCATCAGCATTGGCAACAGTGATGACATCCAGGTCGGTGATCAGGTCGTGGCCATCGGTAACGCACTGGGCTACGGTCAGTCCGTCACCACCGGTATCATCTCCGCAAAGGACAGAGACGTTCAGACCAGTGAAGGCAGCGAGTCCGGGCTTCTCCAGACCGATGCCGCCATCAACCCGGGCAACTCCGGCGGCGCACTCCTCAATATGCAGGGCGAGCTGATCGGCATCAACGTCGCGAAGTACAGTGACACCGACGTCGAGGGCATGGGCTACTCCATCCCGTCCGACAAGGCGAAAAAGGTCATCGATTCCCTGTCCACACTGACCACACGTCAGGCCGTTCCGGAGGATGAGCGCGGTTACCTCGGCATCCAGGTGAAGAACATCGACGCACAGACCGCACAGACCTTCGACATGCCACAGGGCGTCTTCATCTATAAGTTTACAGAAGGGTCCAATGCTGAGAACAGCGGCCTCCAGGAGAAGGATATCATCACCGCACTGGATGGTCAGGGCGTCAACACCTACGACGATCTCTCGAACCTTCTTTCGAAGTATAAGGCCGGCGAAACCGTTAAGGTCACCGTCAAGCGTCCGAACGGCAACAAGTACGATGAAGTAACCGTCGACGTCACCCTGGGTTCCTCCGAGACCTCGAACACCAACAAGAAGTCCGGCACCCAGAGCCAGCAGAACCAGGGCTCCGCAAATGACCCGTTCTCACAGAACGGCGGCAGCTCAAATGGTAATGGCTCCAGCGGCAACGGTTCAAATGGCAGTCAGGGCTCCAGCGGCTCCGACAGCACAGATCAGGAGCAGCTGTGGCAGCAGTTCCAGCAGTTCTTCAACCAGTATCAACGATGATCCATGAGAGGGCCGTCCGAAGGACGGAGCGGCGCATGGATGCCCTAGTGGCGAACGTATTCAGAGGGCTTGTCGGGTAACCGGCAAGCCCTCATTGTCATTGACGCGCGGGCCTTTAAGCCGTAAAATGGTTTTATATGACCCCATGAGAAGCGATGATGTAACGCCAGAAGCATTGGCGAACGCAGGATGTACCGTCATAGAAATGTACCGGGCGGACAGCGCGCGATGGGTAGAGGAGATACTATGAAGATTTTTAATACGATGTCCCGCATGAAGGAAGAGTTTAAGCCGATCGAGGAAGGCAAGATCCGTATGTACGTCTGTGGACCGACGGTCTACAACTTCATCCATATCGGTAACGCGCGTCCGATGATCGTGTTTGATACCTTCCGTCGCTATATGGAGTATCAGGGCTATAAGGTAACCTATGTTTCGAACTATACCGATGTCGACGATAAGATCATCAAGGAGTCCATCGAAGAGGGCGTAAGCTGCGGCGAGATCACGAAGAAGTACATCGCCGAGGTCGAGAAGGACATGGACGCGATGAACATCGAGCCGGCGAGCGCACACCCGAAGGCGACCGAGGAGATCCAGGGCATGATCGATCTGATCCAGACCCTGATCGAGGGCGGTAACGCTTATGTCGCAGCCGACGGTACCGTTTATTTCGATACGACCTCCTTCCGCGGTTATGGAAAGCTCAGCCACAAGAACATCGATGAGCTGCAGTCCGGTTTCCGTGATCTGAAGGTATCCGGCGAGGAGGGCAAGCGTACCTCCACCGATTTTGTACTCTGGAAGCCGAAGAAGGACGGCGAGCCGTACTGGGAGTCTCCGTGGTGCGAGGGTCGTCCGGGCTGGCACACCGAGTGCTGCGTCATGGCACCGAAGTACTGCGGCGGACGTCTCGACATCCATGCCGGCGGTGAGGACCTCATCTTCCCGCACCACGAGAACGAGATCGCACAGTATGAGAGTGCGCACCACGAGATCTTCTCGAACTACTGGATGCACAACGGATTTATCAATATCAACAACCAGAAGATGAGTAAGTCCCTCGGTAACTTCTTTACCGTCCGCGACATCACCGCACAGTACGATCCGATGGTCCTCCGCTTCTACATGCTGAGTGCTCACTACCGCAATCCGCTTAACTTCAGTAAGGAGCTCATGGATGCCGCGAAGACCTCCCTCGACCGTATCTACACGGCGCTCGAGCGTCTGCGTGAGCTGAGTGCGAAGGCACAGGGCGAGGCGATGACGGAGAAGGAGCTGGAGGATCAGAAGGCGGTCGATCAGCTGCAGGAGACCTTCAACAGCAAGATGGACGACGATCTGAACACCGCGGATGCCATCACGGCGATCTTCGAGCTCGTTCGTGTGGCGAACATCACGGCGACCGAAGAGAGCACAAAGGCATACGTAGACTATGTACTTGCGAAGCTCGAGCTTCTCATGGGTGTACTCGGACTTCGTACCGAGCTTCAGAAGGATGATCTCGACAGTGAGGTAGAGAAGCTGATCGAGGAGCGTCAGGCAGCACGTAAGGCGAAGGACTTCGCCCGGGCGGATGAAATCCGTGACCAGCTGCTCGCCATGGGTATCGTCCTGAAGGATACCAGAGAAGGCGTGAAGTGGAGTCGTGCCTGATGGATTTCGAGATTTTCAAGCTGTATAAGGAAAAGCTGAATCTGAAAGCGGTGGATGTCCAGACGACTTCACCGCTTATTCTCGCGTACATCGGCGACTGTCTCTATGACCTCGCCGTGCGCGAGTACATGGTGTCGAACTTCCCGGGTGTGGTCAATGCAGTCAACCAGAAGAAAACGACCTTCGTCTGTGCACATGCGCAGTCGGAGATCATGGGCTATCTGATCGGACAGGGCGTGCTGACGGAGGAGGAGATGTCCGTCTACCGTCGTGGCCGTAATCAGAAGTCCGCGACGCACAGCAAGAACAGCTCGATTCAGGAGTACCGCCGCGCAACGGGCTTCGAGGCGCTCATCGGCTACTTATATCTGACCGAACAGTACAAGCGCATGATCGACCTCGAGGCGAGAGGCATCGCCCACCTGCAGGAACTCGAGGACCGCTATGGCGAAATCCGGCACGAACCGGCGGCAGAAGTGCCAGAGACAGAGGAAGAGTAAATCGGTCGGAAAACGGTATTTTACCGACATAAACATCGCATCTGATCGCGGAAGCAGCTTCCGAAGCGCACCGGCTTTCGGAAGCGGACATGGATACGAGTACAGGAGAAAATGAAAGCATGAGAGATGAAGAATTTACATTAATCGGACGAAATCCGGTCATCGAAGCATTTCGTGCGGGCAAGGCGATCGATCGTCTGTTCGTACAGGACGGGCTCCACGATGGTCCGATTTCCACGATTTTACGTGAGGCGAAGAAGGCCGGTGTGAAGCCGGAATTCGTGAAGAAGGAGCGCCTCGATGAGATCGCCGGGCAGGGCGCAAGCCACCAGGGTGTGGCAGCGTACCTCGCGGCGTTCCACTACAGCAGCGTGCAGGAGATGCTCGACGCTGCCCACGAGAAGAACGAGGACCCGTTCCTCTTCATCCTCGACGGCATCGAGGATCCGCATAACCTCGGCGCGATGATCCGTACCGCGAACCTCGCCGGTGCCCATGGTGTCATCATTCCGAAGCACCGCGCCGTAGGTCTGACCGCCACCGTGGCCAGAACATCCGCAGGTGCCCTGAATTTCACACCGGTTGCCAAAGTGACGAATCTTGGAGCAGCCATGGACGAACTCAAGAAAGAGGGGCTGTGGTTTGTCTGTGCAGATATGGGCGGCACGACGATGTACGATCTGAATTTAAAA
>ERZ1026856.561-NODE-561-length-22177-cov-15.579062_pt1 | contig 22177 bp, 22 predicted proteins | sample MGYA00380158_ERZ1026856 | MGnify/ENA primary metagenome ERZ1026856 (study PRJEB33269, sample SAMEA4719794) | human gut metagenome | biome: human-associated habitat; feature: organic feature; material: feces | place: Cameroon | collected 2013-10 ...
CATTTTTCGGAACACGAAAAACTCCAATGCCCTCAACTGGCTAAAGCCATAACAACAGAAAAACAGGTGCCAAATGTATGACCCATTCAGCACCTGCCCTATCCTGTCTGTTTTTATTTGTTGCTGAGATATTCGTGAATACCCTTAGCGGCTGCTTTACCAGCACCCATCGCAAGGATAACAGTTGCTGCACCTGTCACAGCGTCACCACCGGCATAAACACCTTCTTTGGAAGTTGCACCAGTCTCTTCTTGTGCAATAATGCATTTTCTACGGTTAATATCAAGACCTTTTGTAGTGGATGAGATCAGAGGGTTTGGAGAAGTACCAAGTGACATGATCACGGTATCTGCCTCGATCTCATATTCAGAGCCAGGAATTTCAACCGGGCTTCTTCTTCCGGAAGCATCCGGCTCACCAAGTTCCATTTTGATCACTTTTGCTCCCTTTACGCAGCCGTTTTCGTCCACCAGTAATTCGGTTGGATTCTGGAGAAGATCAAAAATGATTCCCTCCTCTTTTGCATGGTGTACTTCCTCTTTACGTGCCGGAAGTTCTTCCTCACCACGACGATATACGATATGTACCTCTGCGCCAAGTCTTCTTGCTGTTCTTGCAGCGTCCATTGCCACGTTACCACCGCCGACTACGATAACTTTCTTACCAGCTTTGATCGGTGTATCGTAATTGTCTAAGAACGCTTTCATAAGGTTATTTCTTGTTAAGAACTCATTGGCTGAGAATACACCCATTGCCTGCTCACCCGGAATACCCATAAATCTTGGAAGTCCTGCACCGGAACCAATGAAAACTGCCTCAAAGCCCTCGTTGTCCATCAACTCATCAATTGTAACGGATTTACCGATGACAACATTAGTCTCAATCTTAACACCCAATGCTTTCACGTTTTCCACTTCAGCGGCAACAACTTTCTGCTTTGGAAGACGGAATTCAGGGATACCGTAAACCAAAACACCACCTGCCTGATGTAATGCTTCGAAAATCGTCACATCATAACCAAGTTTTGCAAGATCTCCTGCACAGGTAAGACCTGCCGGGCCGGAGCCGATCACTGCTACTTTATGTCCATTTAATTTCTCTGCCTTTTTCGGTTTAATGCCGTGTTCTCTTGCCCAGTCCGCAACAAAACGCTCTAATTTACCGATCGCTACAGGCTCTCCTTTGATTCCACGGATACATTTTCCCTCACACTGTGTCTCCTGTGGACATACACGGCCACAGACTGCCGGAAGTGCGGAAGACTCACTGATCACATGGTAAGCAGCCTCAAAATTACCTTCTTTTACTTCTGCGATAAATCCCGGAATATTGATGGATACCGGACATCCTTTCATGCACTGTGCATTTTTACAGTTTAAGCAGCGGGCAGCTTCTGCCATTGCTTCTTCTTCATTATATCCCAAACATACTTCTTCAAAGTTCGCTGCACGAACGGCTGGCTCCTGCTCACGAACCGGAACTCTAGTTAATACGTCCATTTTTTCCTCCTGATTCTATGTAACTGACCAGACAGCATTCTCTCTGATCTGACAAATTTCTGATTTTTAACTGTTACAATTGCCACATCCGCCGTGATGTGTTGCACCTTCCTGTAATTTCAACATCGCTCTTCCCTCTTCGGTCTTGTACTGAGCCTGTCTTCTCATCGCCTGATCAAAATCAACCAGATGTCCGTCGAACTCCGGTCCGTCTACACATGCAAATTTTACCTCATCGCCGACAACCAGACGACAGGCACCACACATTCCGGTTCCGTCTACCATGATCGGGTTCATGGAAACAACCGTTGGAATTCCTAATTCTTTTGTCAATTTGCAGACAAATTTCATCATGATCATTGGTCCGATCGCCACACAGTGGTCATAACGGTTACCATTATCCCAGAGTTCCTGCAGCTGTGCAGTACCGGTTCCCTTGAAACCGTACGAGCCATCATCCGTTGTCACATAAAGGTTTGTGGCAACTTTTTTCATCTCATCCTCTAAGATCAGTAAATCTTTGTTACGGGAACCCATGATAACATCACAGTCAACGCCGTGCTCATGCAGCCATTTTACCTGAGGATAAACCGGAGCTGTACCAACACCACCTGCAACAAATAAAATTTTCTTTTTCTTTAATTCTTCGATATCTTCATGAATCAGATCAGATGGGCATCCCAAAGGTCCAACAAAATCTTCAAAAGCATCCCCTTCCTGTAAGCTTACCATACGCTCTGTGGAAGCTCCTACGGTCTGGAATACGATTGTGATCGTTCCCTCTTCTCTGTCGTAATCACAGATGGTAAGTGGAATACGTTCACCCTCCTCATCAATTTTTACAATAACAAACTGTCCCGGTTCGCAATACTGCGCAACACGAGGAGCCTTGACATCCATAAGATAAATCTTGTCTGCCAGTTTTTCTCTTCTAACGATTGGATACATGTTTTTCCTCCTTGTATATACTCACTGCCTTTTTCATTTCAGTAATCGTTTTTGTTAATTACGAATCTCCTATGAAAATATACATTTTTTAGCATTACTTTATATAATAAAGGAAAAGCCATTAGATTTCAACGGCTTTTCCTCGGTTTTACAGTATTTTACTATAATGATTATTTATGGAACCCATTCTTTTTTGTTTCCATCTATACAATATTATTATGCTTCCACTTTGGAAAACAGAATTCTGTCATTATCCAATGCCTTTCCGGCACGGACTGCAAACTGCTCTAACAGATCATCCACTGACATCTTTTCCCGTTCTTCCCCGGAAACATCCAGCACAATATTTCCCGAATCCATCATGAGGGTACGATTTCCAAGTTCAAGTGCCTGATGCATGTTGTGCGTGACCATAAGGCAGGTGATGTTCTGCTCTGACACTATCTTTTTTGTGAGGTTCAGTACTTTCTCTGCGGTGGCAGGGTCTAAAGCTGCGGTGTGCTCATCCAGCAGTAAAATTTTAGGTGTTACCATCGTTGCCATCAAAAGTGTGAGCGCCTGACGCTGTCCACCGGACAAAAGTCCGACCGGCTGCTTCATGCGGTCTTCTAACCCCATGTCAAGCAGTGCGAGCTGCTCTCTGAATTTTTTCTTGTCCGCTGCCTTGATCCGGCTGAAATAGGCATTCTTTGAAGTAGTCGTGCGCAGGTAGGCAAGTGCCATATTCTCCTCGATCGTCATATGTGGTGCGGTTCCCTTCAATGGATCCTGAAACAAATGACCGATCACTTTACTGCGGACATGCTCTTTCTGATAGGTAATGTCCTCACCATCCAGCATGATCAGTCCTTTGTCTGCAAAAAAGGCTCCTGTTATCGCATTAAACAGCGTTGATTTTCCGGCTCCGTTGCTTCCTACGATCGTTGCAAAATCCCCCTGCTTTAAGGTGAGATTCAGATTTTTTAATGCACATTTTTCATTGACAGTTCCCGGATTAAAAGTTTTGCTGACATCGCGCATCACAAGCATTGCGTTCTTCTCTGCCATTATCTTTCTCCTCCTTCGCTGTCATTTTTCATAATCTCCTGAACGTATATCTGGTTCTGAGCCTTTGCGACACGTTTCTGCCGGTAAAAATTCATCTGCTTTTTCAGATATGGGAATGCGATTGCCACGGCTACAATGATTGCAGAAACAAGTTTTAAACACTCTGCCGGTACATTTAATCTCAGGGCAACTGCCACGATAAAACGATACAGGCAGCTTCCTAAAATAACGCCGGTCACACGCTGTAACATACCGCCTTTTCCAATGATAGATTCCCCAATGATCAGGCTGGCAAGTGCGATCGTTACCATTCCGGTTCCAAGATTGATATCACAGGATTTCTGATACTGTGCAAGCAGCCCGCCGGAGAGACCGGTCAGGGCATTGGCAACACAAAGTCCGATTGTGATCATGGCACTTGTATTAATGCTGGAAGCTCTTACCATATCCGGATTATCTCCGGTTGCGCGGATGGAAAGTCCAAGCCTTGTATTTAAAAAGAAAGAGATCAGCACTCCTACAATGATAACGATCAGTGCAGCCACGATCAGTTTATACCACGTTCCACCGATCGCTGTTTTTGCCCAGGTAAAAACGGATTCACAGTTGAATAAGTTCATGTTGGAAGCGAATCCCATTACTGCAATATTAATTGTATACAATCCGGTATTTACGATGATTCCCGCCAAAATGGACTGAATCCCCATTTTTGTCTGTAAGAAAGCGGTCACAAAACCGGAGCAGACACCAGCTGCCATCGCTGCAAATAATCCTAATATCGGATGACCTGCAAGCGTCACCGATGCACAGACGGCACATCCCAATGTAAAACATCCATCGGTCGAAAGATCCGCAATGTTTAAAATACTGAAGGATATAAATAATGCCAGTGCGACCAGTGCATAGATAAAACCAAGTTCTAATGCACTCTGTACAATTGATAATGTAATAATGGAACCCATACCTTAATTAAACTCCTCTGCTGTTACTGTCTCGATCAATTCGGAACACATATCTTTAAAGATAGAATAATCGATTCCGACTTTTTCTGCAATCTCTGTATTTACGGTTACGATACCGCTGTCTAATGTTTCTACCGGTGTTGTGGCCGGATCTGCTCCGTTTGCAAGAATATCTGCAACCATGTCTGCTGTCTTTGTTCCGAGTGTCTCATAGTTGACGCCGTATCCTAAGAATGCTCCGTTTAAAGCAAAGGAATCTGCACTTGTGTAGTGAGGGATACCTGCGTCTGCAAATTTTTCAAAAATTGCAAGTTCTGCTGTCATAACAGTGTTGTCCTGTGGTGTAAAAATAGCGTCTACTTTTTCTGCTACCAGGGAATCTGCTGCTGCCTGAATCTCACCGGTTGTTGTACCTGTTTTTTCTACATAGGAAATCCCATGTTTATCGCAGTAATCTTTTGCCGCCTGAATAGCACTTGTGGAAGAATCCTGGCTCTTATCATACAGCAATCCGATTTTTGCAGCATCCGGATCCGCTGCTAAAACGAAATCCATGATCTGTGCCACATCAATTGCATCGGATGTTCCTGTAATATTGGCACCCGGAGCATCTGCACTTGCTACAAGTCCTGCTCCGACCGGATCTGATACTGCGGAAAATACAACCGGGATCTGATTATCTTCCGTTGCGTTCTGCATGATCATTGCTGCCGGCGTTGCGATCGGAATGATCACATCGACGCCTTCTGCGACAAGATCTGCTGCGATCTGGTTTAAAGTAGAAGAATCTGCCTGACCATTATAAGTATAATCTGCATAATCAAATGTCACACCAAGTTCTGCTCCTTTTGCGTCCAGCTCTGCTTCAATTGCTTTTTCAATCTGATTTAATGATGCATCATCTACATACTGTACGATTCCAACTTTGTACACGGTTTTGTCTGCAGTATTCTGTGCAGTGTCCTTTGCGGTATCGGCTGCGTCTGCACTGCTCTCTGTTGTGTTTGTGCTGTTTCCTGCATTGGATGTGTCTGTGCTGTTTCCACATCCGCTTGCCATTGTTGCTGCCATTGCCATTGTCAATACTGCTGCCATCATTTTTCTCTTCATATTTTTTTCCTCCAAATTTTAAAAATGTTTTTTGAAAGAAATCCGTTTTGAAAGTTATAAGAATCATGTATTGCGGTTTTGTTTGCAAGTAAACAAAAACCGCCTCAAGCTGTTGCTTGAGACGGTAATAAAATCTTATTATCGCGGTACCACTCATCTTGACCATTCGGTCCACTCTCTCATGTACTATCATACACGCCTGATTGATAACGGGTTCGGTTCCCGGTGACTCCTACTTCTGATACATTACTTCGTATACTTCATGTATGCTGTTCAGGTCACCCTCGAAAGTCCATTCAGTAAAATGATCCATACTGCAATCCCACCACCTGCAGCTCTCTGTAATATCAACAGATTACTTACTACTCTTTCTCAACGGTTTTTCTTTATGGTGTTACTTTAATACATTAACGTGTCTTTGTCAACACCTTTTTTTATTTTTATGAGAAGTATACGAGCTCATCTTCCGGCTTCTCGGCTGGAGTAATGGAAATTGGATACAATACAGGACCTTTTCCCTTGTACTCTTTTGCGAATTCTACGTGTACTTCTGCTGTGATATTGATCCAGGATTTGTGTGGAATTTCATCCTCCCTGTCGTATTTCGTTTTGAAGCCGATGAAGGTAACATCCTCCACACAGCAGGTCATTGCAAAACGTCCCGGAACCATGATTCCTTTTTTCAGTTTGTCCGGATTGTATACAAGTGCTAAGAAAGAAACTTTCTTGCCTTCATATTTTTTCGGATTGTCCTGACAATCCATATACCAGATTGCATAATCTGCATCGGAAATTTCAATCTCATCCGCAGTAATGTCAAACGGTAACTCCTCCGGTCTCTCGTCAAGTGTTCCGTCCGCACGCTCATAGACAAGCTGTGCTTTCCGGTTTAATGCCTTGACATTTCTGCGGTATTTTCCCTTGTCTGTACTGTCATCGCAGCGATTGAAGATCACGACATCTGCGGAAAAAAGCTGTTCCATGATCATCGTACGCATATTTGCAAGATACATATCAAAAGTCGTTGCATCTACCGTGGCAAGCTGCTGTACGATCATCCAGTACTTTGGAAGTTCCATATCCATGAGTGTTCCCATCTGCCAGGTTCCGTTGTACTCTAAGAATACCTGCTCCGGCTGGTACTCGGTATTTACCTTTTTCAAAAAGTCCTCTGTAAAATCTGCCTCACTGTCTACCATGACAAGTTTTACATTATTTTTTTCAAGTTCTTCATCAGTAAACTCTACATCACCGTCTTCACAGCAGATGACAAGGCTTTTTCCCTCTTTTGCAAATCCCTGCTCAAATAATGTGTCTTTGATGAGGGATGTCTTTCCGCTGTCCATAAAACCGGTAAATAAATATACTGGTATTTCGTTCATATATATTCTCCCTTATTAAATTCCGAATAACTCTTCTAATCTGTGCTCATCAATGTTGCAGCCGATGACACAGAGACGACCGGTATAATCCGGCTCACCGTCACGAAGTTCATACTCGCCCGGAACCATGTCAAAGTAAATCCAGGAACCATTCTCATCCTCTACCATTCCTTTGGCACGGAGGATTGTTCCGTAATCATCTGTCTCGCAGAGAGTCTTTAATACATCCTCGATCTTTTCCTTCGTGAATTTGTGAGGAGTCTCTTTGCCCCAGCTTGTAAACACTTCATCTGCATGATGGTGATGATGATGCTCGTGATCATGGCATCCGCAGGTGCAGTTTTCATCATGTTCATGATGGTGTTCATGGTCGTGATCGTGATGATGTTCATGATCGTGGTCATGCTCCTCATGGTCGTGGCCGTGATGATGCTCATGCTCATGATCTTCGTGGTCATGTTCCTCATGATCGTGGTCGTGGTCATGCTCATGGTCGTGGCATCCGCAGGTGCAGTTCTCATCATGTTCATGATGATGTTCGTGCTCATGCTCATGATCGTGGTCTTCATGGTCGTGATCATGATGGTGATGTTCATGCTCGTGCTCCTCTGCCTCTTCTTTGGCATGCTGCTCAGCCATCAGTTTCATCTCAAGAGAATCTGCTCCCTCGATCACTTTTAAAATCTGCTCGCCTTTGATCGCATCCCATGCAGTTGTGATGATTGCAGCCTTTGGATTCAATGCCTGGATCTGTTTTACACAAAGCTCTAACTGCTCCGGTGTTGCATTCTGGCTTCGGCTTAACACTACAACTGTAGCATATTCAATCTGGTTATTGAAAAATTCACCGAATGCTTTCATCTGTTTGCTTGCTTTTAAAGCATTTACGACAGTTACGAGTCCATTTAATTTAACATCTTCCTCTTTCTCGATATCGATCACAGACTTCATGACATCGGATAACTTACCGACACCTGATGGCTCGATCAGAATGCGGTCCGGATGATATTTGTCAATCACTTCATGAAGATTCTTTCCGAAATCACCTACTAATGAACAGCAGATACAGCCGGAATTCATCTCGGTGATCTGGATTCCTGCATCTTTTAAGAAACCGCCGTCGATTCCGACTTCACCGAACTCATTCTCGATCAGAACGATCTTCTCTCCCTTAAATACCTCATCGATCATTTTTTTAATAAATGTGGTTTTTCCTGCTCCTAAAAAACCGGAAATAATATCAATTTTTGTCATAATAAATCCACTCCTTTTTATGTCTTGATAATATGCAAAATGCAGATTATCATGGTTACATTGTATTATCTTTGCCTGTCCGGATCACACTTTCTGCCCGAACATTCCTATTTTACTCGATTATTTTACAAAATGCAAATTTTGTGCAATTTTTAATAATTATTTTATACCCTGTTTATTTTTATCCGTTATATCCGAAAACACTTCTGCATATCCTTGTATGTACCGAGAACCAAAAGGGTATCTTCACTGCTTAGTTCCACATCCGGACCAATCGCCATATTCATCTTTCCGTCTGTTTTGATCGCCAGAATACTGATGCTGTACTTTTTACGGATATCCAATTCACCGATCGTTTTTCCGATCCAGTTTTCCGGCACCTCCACCTCAAAAATAGCATGTGAATCATCCACTTCGATATAATCATGGATATGATCTGCCGTATAGCGGATCGCTGCCCAGTTGGCGATCTGTTTTTCCGGATAAATGACCTCGTCTGCTCCGTTGCGAAGCAAAAATTTTGCCTGCACATCCCGCTCTGCACGCGATATGACCATTTTAGCGCCAAGTTCTTTCAAAAGAGAAGTTGTCTCCAGTGAATTCTGGAAATTGCCTCCGATCGTCACAAAACAAATATCATAATTTTTGATTCCAAGCGACTCGAGGAAATTCTCATTGGTACTGTCACCGATCTGTGCGTCTGTAACATACGGAAGAATTTCATTGACAAGATTTTCATTCGCATCCACAGCCATCACTTCATGTCCAAGCTCATTTAACTGGTATGCAACATGTTTTCCAAATCTTCCGAGTCCGATAAGCAAAATATTTTTCATTCTAAAAGTTCTCCTTTATCCAACAGTTATTTTATCAAGCGGTCTTTTTGCCCCACTCTGGGTTTTTACTGAAATTGCAGCATATATAAGTGTCAGTCCGCCAACTCTTCCAAGATACATCAAAACAACCAATATCAGATGTGATACCAGACCAAGCTCCGTTGTGATCCCTAATGTAAGTCCTGCCGTGCCCACTGCCGATGCTGTTTCAAAAAGGCAATCCGATAATGCAACATGTTCTATCTGACTGATCGCGATCCCTCCTGCAAAAAACAGGAAGAAATACAAAATAGCGATCGTTGCCGCATTTTTCACCACTGTATTATCAAATCTTCTTCCAAAAACCTCTGTTTCCGGCTCTCTTCCGAATGTTGCAAACGCATTCAGTATCAGCACTGCGATCGTTGTTGTCTTCATACCTCCTGCCGTTGATCCCGGAGATCCACCGATCAGCATCATCAAAATCATGATCGCTTTGGAAGAATCGTTCATTGCACCAAGATCTGCCGTATTAAAGCCTGCCGTCCGAAGAGTTACCGACTGGAAAAGAGAAGCCAATATTCTTTTTCCTACAGAAAATCCGGCGAAATCATTCAGAAAGAAAAATATTGCCGGTAGTAAGATCAAAACAGCAGTGGTAACGAGAATAATCTTACTCTGCAGACGGTAACGTTTCAATTTCCATTTGTTTGTGCAAAAATCATCCCAAGTCAGAAATCCGATACCACCGATCACGATCAAAAGCATGATCACAAGATTGATCAGCGGATTGGCAATGTATCCTGTCAGAGATGGAAATGCCTGATCGGCCGTTCCAAGTATATCAAAACCAGCATTGCAAAAAGCAGATACGGAGTGGAAGGCCGACATCCAGATTCCCTTCCATCCATAATCCCTGCAAAATACAGGAAGCATGAGAATGGCACCGATCAATTCGATCAGAAATGTTCCCTGTAAAATGAACTTTGTAAGCCGGACAATTCCACCTACTTTCGGTGCTGAAATCGCATCCTGCATCGTGCTCCGCTGCATTAACGAGATCTTTCTCCCGGAAACCATTGAAAAAGATGCAACCACAGTGATAACTCCCAATCCGCCGGTCTGGATCAGAAGTAAGATCACTGCCTGGCCAAACGCCGACCAGTAACTTCCTGTATCCACGACCACAAGTCCTGTCACGCAGACAGCTGATGTCGCAGTAAATAAAGTCTTATCAAACGGTGTCACAACTCCGGCAGAAGATGAGATCGGAAGCATTAAAATAATTGCTCCAAGTAATATCACACCTGCAAATCCAAATGCGATCATCTCAAACGATGACATTTTCTTTTTTTTACGGATAAGTTCCGGCATATCGGTTCTCCTCTTTTTCTGCTGCTTTCATTTTATTTGTGGAACTGCATATTATAAAGCTTTTCGTAAGTTCCCTTCCTGTCCATCAGTTCTTCATGTGTTCCTGATTCTTCGATACCATCCTCAGATAAAACAATGATCTTCTCTGCGTTTTTGATGGTGGAAAGCCTGTGTGCAATTACAAATGTGGTACGGTTCTTTGCAAGTTTTTCCAGAGAATCCTGCACCACTTTCTCGCTCTCATTGTCAAGTGCTGAGGTTGCCTCATCAAAAATAAGGATCGGTGGATTTTTCAGGAAAACCCTTGCGATGGACAATCGCTGCTTCTGTCCGCCGGAAAGCTTGATCCCGCGCTGTCCGATGTCCGTCTCATAACCGTTTGGAAGTGACATGATAAACTCATGCGCATTGGCGTTTTTTGCTGCCTCGATGACTTCCTCTCTTGTCGCATCCGGTTTTCCGTAACGGATGTTGTCATAAACTGTTCCAACAAACAGATACACATCCTGCTGCACAATGCCGATGTGGTCGCGCAGACTCTTTAAGGTGAGATCACGGACATCTTTTCCATCGATTTTTACCGCGCCGCCCGTCACGTCATAGAAACGTGGGATGAGGGAACAGAGCGTACTTTTTCCTGCGCCGGAGGAACCGACTAATGCCATGTAAGCCCCCGCCGGAACATTTAAACTGATATGGTTCAACACTTTTTCCGTGTTTTCCTCATACTGGAATGAAACATTTTCAAAAGTAATATCTCCTTTTACATCCTTAAGTTCCACTGCGTCTTTTTTGTCTTCAATATCCGGCTGAATAGCAAGGATCTCCTGAAAACGCTCAAACCCGGTATAACCGTTCTGGAACTGCTCTGTGAAATCAATGAGGGTGCGGACCGGATCCGTAAACACACTGATATATAGCATAAATGTGACAAGGTCGCTGACATCTACACTGCCTTTTGCGATCAGCACCGTACCTGTCAGGATCACGCTGACCTGAATGAGTGTCGTAAATGCTCCAAGCCCTGCCTGATAACTTCCCATGTAAAAATAACTGTTTTTCTTGGCTGCAAGGAAACCGTCATTGCCTTGTTTGAATTTGCGGTTTTCAATCTCTTCGTTGGCAAAAGATTTTACCACCCGGATACCGGATAAGTTGTCCTCAATCTGCGCATTGATGTCCGCAATTTTTACACGGTTCTGTTTGAATGCGAGACGCATTTTTTTATTCAGGACAAATGCATAGATCAGCATGAGCGGCAATATTGCAAAGGCTGCAACTGCGAGCATTGGGCTGATATTCACAAGAATGATCAGTGCTCCGGCAATTTTGATCACGGACAGAATGATATTCTCAGGACCATGGTGCATCAGTTCGCTGATATCAAAAAGATCGGTTGTGATACGGCTCATCAGCTGTCCTACCTTCTGATCATCATAAAAGGAAAAGGACAGTTTCTGGTAATGTGCAAAAATTTCCGCGCGCATGTCATACTCGATTTTCGCTCCCATCACATGCCCATAATTACAAATGTAGAATTTACTGTAACAGTCAACCGCTACCAGCGTAAACAGTCCAATGGCAATGTATGCTGCCTGATGCAAAATTTCTGCCGGCTCACGGTACACAAGATTGTAGGTCACATACCGCACGACCAGCGGAATGATCAGGGCAACCGCTGCAGAGAGCGTTGCAAAAAACATGTCTGTCCAGAACACACGCATGTAAGGTTTATAATAGGTGAGCATTTTTTTCATGGTTCCACTTTTTTTCATAAATTCCGGTTCTCCTCTGCATAAGATAAGACTGATACATTTCTTTTATGCATCAGTCTCATTCAAATTCATATGATATTATTTTAGACGTAAAGCTGAAATTGTCAAGCTTTTCCCCTGCGCCGGATATGCTGCTTATTTTCTCTTTTCAAACCCATACACCCATTTTCCACGCAAAAATAAAGCAAGGAAAATGACCGAACTAATACTCCAGGTCAATGGATACGCCCAGAAGATCACGCGGATGTCCGGGATAAAATGAACCGTAACCGTGATATAGCTTACACGGAACAGACACCATACACACAGCATGACGATCATCGGAACCGAGGCATTTCCCGAACCACGAAGCACCGCAGCGATGCAGTGGGAAAAAGCCAGCAGAAAATAGAACAACGCAATGGTTCTCGACTGCATAACTCCATAATGTACTACGTCCGGTTCACTGTTAAAGGCTGCAATAAGCACCGGTGCGGCTGTATAAATCACAACTCCGATCAATTCTGCAATGATGATCGAACAGAGAACGCCAAACCTCGCTCCTTTTTTTGCACGGTCATACTGCTTTGCACCAAGATTCTGGCTGACAAAAGTGGTCAACGCCATCGTAAAACAAGTTACCGGCAGAAACGCAAATCCTTCGATCTTCGAATAGGAGCCACAGCCTGCCATCGCCATTTTCCCAAATGCGTTGATATTTGTCTGCACAAAAACATTCGCAATGGCGATCACAGAATTCTGAAAACCGGACGGCACGCCGTTTTGTATGATCTGCCACAGCATCTGGCTGTCAAAACGTATTTTATTTAACTGAAGCCTATATTCTTCTTTTGCTCTTAGAAGATGGATCAGACATAAGAATGCACTTATAAATTGGGAAATCGCTGTTGCCAAAGCGGCTGCACCAACTCCCATCCCCAATCCTGAAATAAAGAAAATATCCAGCACCACATTGATACAGGAAGAAATAATCAGATAAATCAGAGGATGTCTGCTGTCGCCAACCGACTGCAAAATCCCGACAAAAATATTGTACATGATCACTCCGATAGAGCCTGCAAAATAAGTGCGGAAATAGGTGATAGATTCCGGAAGCACCTCTGCGGGTGTTCCCATCAGCACCAGGATCTTTGGTGCTAAAAGCATGCCGATCACTGTCAATGCAATTCCTGCTGCAATTCCAAATGCAACCGTTGTGTGGATCGCTTTCTCCAAATTTGCCCTGTCCTTTGCTCCATAATATCTGGCAATTACAACACCTGCACCCATTGCGATGCCATTGATAAATCCAACCATCAGAAAGATCAGATTCCCGGATGAGCTGACTGCCGCCAACGCATTGCTGCCGAGATAATTTCCTACGATCAGTGAATCTGCCGTGTTATACAATTGCTGAAACAAATTTCCAAGAAACAGCGGAATCGCAAATAAAATAATTTTTCTGGAAATGCTTCCCTCTGTCATTCTTGTTTTATCTTCTGCTCTCATCATTACTTCCTCGTATCTTTTTCTGCTCTGCGCTCTGATTCCCAATAATAGGTACTATCTATAGTATAGTTTTTATTCGTGTAAAATCAACAAGTTTTGAGGATTATAAGAGATTTGGATTGAACAAAATCTGGAGTTACATAACTAATGCTGCTCCATATAATCAATAAATTCCGGAGTCTTAGACCAATACTTAATCCCCCAATTTTCAAAATTCCATTCATCCATGTAATTGTTACATTCATAGTCAATATAAAAAATCTTTTCATCTTGTACAATGAAATTAGTCGGAAAATAATCGATATTCAAGCCAGCTTCATATACTACCTTTGCCATTTCTCTCATTTGCACCAAATACAAATCTTTCATTGCATCTTTTTTCACTAAATCATATATAGTTGGTCCATCAATATATTCTTTTAATATTCTTTCATTTGCCACATCAATGTCTAACATTCTTGGAATTCTGATCCCTGTCTGCAGCAGTCTGTTATAATCATTTTGTTCTGCTTCGATTTTATTGCCAAATGAGTAATATTCACACGGCTCATGGTGTATCTGCTTTAACACATAAAATTTACCTTCCCGTTCTGCCAAATAGGAATAACCACCTTTTCCATGTCCTAATAACTTCACAATCTTATATTCTTTCTGATTTACATTCATAACATCCTGCATTATCGTACCTCCTGTTTATTCGGCAGAGTATATTCCAGATTCACATATTTCCCCACAAGTGCATTTAGCTTGTCTACCCTTGGAAGTCCGTCTATATGCAGATCATTTATTTCGTTTATCAATTGCTTTTTAAACTCTTCAAACTGCCCATTGTCACTAAGTTCATCATACCTTTTCCAGTAATCTAACTTTGGAAGCATTTCTTTCAAATAAGAACGTGCCTGTTCTTCGGTAAAGTTTTCATTTACCATATTCTTTACACACACATCAATCAATTCATCCATATCGTTATATGTGTATGTTCCATCTGCATAGCACCATTTACAATACTCCTCATTTAATGTGCCATCCTTATCACGTCCCAATATGGAATCATCATCAATTGGCATCCCGCAGCACTGACAGATCAGCTTTCTGGGGTCTCCCAAAAGCGTATTGATCGAGACATCAAATTCTTTCGATAAGAGCTTAAGTGTATCCGTATTGGGAACGGTATCACCATTTTCCCAGCGTGATACTGCCTGCCTTGTAACCATGATTTTATCTGCCAGCTCGTCCTGTGACATTCCTCTTTCCGTGCGAAGTTTCAAAATAATATTTTTTGTTTCCATAGCTGTCACCTCCATAACCATATCATATAGATAAATTCATGTTCTGAAAAGCAACCTGCTGTTGCCATAATCAATCAATTCAAGTCAGCCAGTAAACCTGAAATATGTACATCCTTTTCTTTCAAAATAAGAAAAAGCAATCCGGGAACGATAGGTTTCCTTCATCATTCCCCTTCCGTTTCAACTTTCATGTAGCCCTTCTTTTTATACCCGCAGTCGCAATATGGACCACCGGAGGCGAGAGTGTACTGCCGCACAAAGTCGGTCACGCCTCCGACTTCGCTCATGGTATAGTCCAGGTGACACAGTGCTGGAGTAAGGTCATAAAGCCCAAGCTTTTTCATCAGCACACAGATACCGCATTGGGTGAATCTTCCCTCGTAGCCGCTACCATCCATATATTCATAAAAATCCATGTTCCACGAGTATGGGTTACGGTCAGCCGCTTTGAGTGCAGCGGTGGCTTTCATTCCAGCGACATCTTTTTCGGTGAACTTGGTTTTCCCGCTCTTGCGACAAAACCATTTCATGGGCTTTGTCATCATTGCGTTGGCATAGTAAACGGTCAGCCGTTCCACATCCGGACGCTCTGGCATTGAGAGAATGAACGCACCGATCATCGCACAGTTGACAAGATTCATTTTGAAGCGATCCTCTTTTTCAAATTCCGGCAACTCGGAAATGATCGCTCTGTATTTAGGCTTCGCTTTTTTTGTAATTGCTTTTGCCTTATTCGTACCGTAGCCAAACACCTCTGTCAGTTGCTTTCGAAACGACGTTGCAAACACCATCCACATGCCCATTGGCATTCCTACGTATTTCATGTATCTCCCTCACTTTCTGATAAATGGCAACTTCAGTATAAAGGATAATTCCTATTGCCATATGTTAAAAAAAGCATTACTTATTTCTCCTTAATCCTGACTCATCCCGGTACTCCGGATGTTCCTTTAAATATGGATCTTTATCACCGCAGATGGTATAGTCGCATTTGCAGCCATCCACACAGGTGGTCGTCCGTACAAGCCTTGCATGGATCAGTTCCATGGAAGCATAGTCCACATTGCACAAGGCAGGCATGATTTCTGTAAGATTGTTCCTGATAGCAAACTCCGCTGCCGGACACGATGTAAATTCATAATAGATGGGCTTATCGTTTTCATAAGGTGCTACCTCCATCTCATAATCGTGCCATTTGTTGCAGCCGCTTTTCGCCCGCACAAATGCTCTGTACATTAACTTTCTCCAGAAAGGTTTGTTGCAGTCCACAAACCGCAGCTTGCGGAAGGACGGCAGTATCAGATTTTCTTCCATTTCTTCGATTTCACGAAATGATGTAACCGCTTTGCACACTGCATAATAACTCATAATGGCGATGCAGTCGTAGGTGCCTCCTGCACCGTTGTGGAAGTTCTTTTTACCGCCCAGATCAGTACGCCAGTCAGAAAGAAATGCCACATACTGCCGCTGTACTTTTTCCCAAACCACTTCCTGCTCTGCTGCTGGATAGTGCAAGGCGATTTTTGCTAGGATTTCTTTCTTACATGGCTTGGAATACAGCACATGACAGCTGGTGTCAAATTTGAGTTTATTGTCCTTCATTTATTTTGCTTCCTCCTCATTTTCGAATTATATTGCATATCGCTATTATTTGCTTTTCAATGCAAATAATAGTGCAGGATATCTCTTGACAGCTTGGTTAGTTTCGACTAATCTGTGTTTATAAAAGAAATTATATTCTGTCGGAGGTGAATTCTATGAGTTCTACAATACTGAAACTCATGCTGCTGCTTGGAATCATCGGTCATGCATGTAATATGTACTGCGACCGTATTTTGTCTATTTTTCCAAACGGACAGTTGAAACTGGAAAATTTCAAAGATCTCACTAATGAGAAAAAAATGGCGCATCTTCTGGAATGTGTATCCCCAAAGATTCCCATGCGTTCTGCCATCCTTGGTGCTTTCTCACTGTTTCTGCAGTTTCTCGGGTATTTTTCACTGAGTGCTTACATGTATGGACACTCCAGACTTTACGGCTCCATCCTGTTTGTATCGATTGCATTTTTTATTGTCATTGGTACCGCACATCACGTAAAATATGCCTTAACGGAATATGTATTTCTCAAACTCGGTCGCGATACAAAAGCACATGGTCTGATGCTTGATCTTTTTAACAGTGCACCGATCACAAAGAGCTGCTATCTTGCCTATCTCCTTTTTGTTATTACGCTGATTGTGGCTATCGTTACCGGTACCGCAGCGTTTCCACTTTGGGCTGTTATTTTCACCATATTACCAATATTTATCCTGCTGTTTCCATTTCGGATCATCGGTACTCTACATATTGCTGCGATGGCTTCCATGCTTGTCTGGCTAGTTCTGATATAGAAATAAGAAGGTAGGTTTTCCGGCATTGTTATATTAGCATTTGTATTTGTTAAAGTGCTTCAATTAGTTCATTATTAAATTATGGTGAGAAAAATCCGAACCGGAATCTGTACTATTCGTTTCGGATTTTTCTCACATTTCTATTCATTATATGTCTGCCGTAATACCTATAAGCAACCTTCTTTATCAGTGATAATTCCTGATGATGTTCTTTTAACAAATCATCAGGACAATCATAGACTCCAAAGTCCTGATTGATTCCCTCGCTTTGGATATATGTATTATTCCTATTGAAATCAATAATCGGATGTTGAAAATCCCTAACTGCAACACCATAACCACAAAAAGCACCGACGCAGTCTGTATTCATAGCCTGCAGCTTTTCAAGATATTGCTTATCTAATATAAAGGCCTCAAGTTCATACCAGGTTTCTTCAAAATAAACCTCAACCCAGCTATGGAAGACATTCTGAGGTGCTCTTTTATAAACAAGTCCTGTCATAGCACCTTTCTGTAATTTCTTATCGATTGTAAATCCATGTACTCGACACGGAATATCACAGGCACGAAGCAGTGCCATAAACAATGTCCCCTTGGTATTACATTGTCCATAACCATCAGAAAGAACCTTGGAAGCGGGGATATCATCATCCATATTGTATCCAAATAAAATCTCATCTCTAACAAAATTGTAGATGCTTTTGATTCGTTCAAAGTCCTCTATTTCCCTCCAGCCTCTGCTTCTGATGAGTTCCTGAATGGACGAATTTGAATAATCAAGCATACGTGTTTCTCTAAGATATTTTTCCAAATTCATATTATCAAGTTTCACTTTCTGCCATCAGCTTGTCCAGCGGAATTCTTTCCGGGTATTTTCCTTCAGTCAGAATCTCGTATAAATACCTGTTATCTAAAATCATATCATCCCGTATAAGCTGCCAGTTTGCCTTTTTCCTAAAAAACACCTTAAAGATCAGGAAGTTCATGATCGCCCCAATTACCGGCGTTGTCATGCCGAAAGCCTCTGTGTGAGAAAAATGACATCCTGTTTCGGTTCTTTTTCCTTCAAAGGTGATGAACGCCGTCTTCTTGTCGCTCCGGAATACAATGCGGAAATGGTTCTCATCCTGTTCGCATTCCGTAATCGTGCCTGTAACATCATAGTCCAGCCCCATAACAATCTCGCGGAAGCGGATCTTGCTTCCCACTTGATAGTTCCCGTTATAGAGATTGCATTCGATGTGGTAGGGACTCCATTTCACAAACTCTTCCTCAAAGTTAGCGGTCCATGCCTCCATTTTCTCATAGAGAGCTGGAATCTCTATCTGCTCTGTAAGAATAACCATTATCAATTTCTCCTTTTCTATGCCTTCTTAACAACCGGGTTAGAAAATCTACCTGTTACAATAATCGTTTCCAGCATTCTCGCAAATCCTTCCGGCTCCCGAATCTGATACTGCATATGGTTGAATCCTTCAAAAACCGGAAAATTACCGTGTATATAGGTCTGCATAACTGCATTTCTGTATTTAAAATGTTCTTCTTTACTTCCGAACTCCCAGAATGTATGTTTCTGCAATTCTTCTGACAGTTTCGGAAGTGGTTTATCTTCCAGGCTGTCTGTCAACTGCCTTCTCAGATTTCCATATGTCAGATTCTTTCCCGCAGCTATAAAGTAGGGCTTGATTTTTTCATCATCGCACCACATGATTTTTTTCAATGTTTTTCCTTTTGACCAGTACAGGCTTTTAATTGCCAGATATAAAAACGGAACCATAATCCTGCGAGTCACCTTTCCGATCTGCGCAAACTGCCCGCCGTCAAAAAATATATATTTCACTGGTATTTTTGCATCCGTCAGGAATGTCATTGCAAGATCTGCACCAATCGAAGATGCAACTACAAGTTCTATCTCTTTGATTCCCTGTTTTTCCAGAAATCGTACAATTTGCTGTACCTCGTCTTTTTTACCGCAATATTTCTGCCCGGAACAATACACTGTTGACGTCGGCATAACGCAATAAAATTTATCTGCCATTTTCTCTGCAACTGGCATGCTACTTTCCCCAGTCACCCCCATTGCATGAAAAAAAAGGATAACTGGATTTGATTTGTCACCTATTGTTTTGAATACCATGATCCCACCTTCTATCCATATCAAGCTACATGGTTAGTTTTCACTTACTTGAAGTATAGAACAAAAATAAGCCACCGTCAATGTCTCAATCAAGGGTACTCGTTCTTCCTCGTCAAGTAGGCTTACCAAACAGGCATTCCACCTGCTAGACTAGAGAATCACTGTACTAATTATTATTACGAACCAAATTAACACCTTGCCCATTCGACCACTTCTCTCAAATAAAAAGAAGACCAAACCAGCTGATGGAGTATTCCATCTCAAGTGCTAATTTAGTCCTCACTAAATGTTTTGATATAACAGCGCAGCCTAACCGCTAAATTGGTATAAAAATAAGGACTAAATTAGGCATAATCCCTTGATTTTACTGGGTTTCATCTAACTTAGTCCTATTATAACTCAAACACCATTTTCCCAGCGTGATACTGCCTGCCTTGTAACCATGATTTTATCTGCCAGCTCGTCCTGTGACATTCCTCTTTCCGTACGAAGTTTTAAAATAATATTTTTTGTTTCCATAGCTGTCACCTCCATAACCGTATCATACAGACAAATCCATGTTATGAAAAGCAACCTGTTGTTGCCATACCCTATGCCTGTCATCACCAAAAATTCAAAGCGTTGGATGTGTCCGTACACACCCTTCATAGCAAGCACTGCCTGTGTGGGAACACAGGATCAATTTTGAGCATTTACTTCTTTTCTACATCCATTACTCTAAAAAACGTGTAAAAATAGCCATCTGGTTGGTTAGTCCAAATAGCTTATGTAAATTTGATTATTTATTATTGTAACGACTACATGCCTTTTCAAGTTTAACAAAATCGAGGCATCTATCCTTTCCCTTATAATTAGATTCACCTATACATAAATTATATAAGCAGTTTGCTTTATTAATAATTGTTTCTGTATTTTTTCTGCACCACGTAAGTTCATCAATACATAACTGTTTATAATGCTTTTCAACTATCGTATCTCCTTTATCCGCCTTAAGATTTACTTTTATTAACTGCTTATCCTCTACTGGAATCATGAGATTATAGTTTAACACTCCCAGCAATTTTCCTTTTTTATCAAATATTTTGTCAAAATCTGCTCTGGGACTCATTTTTTTATGTTTTTCTACCGGATGTGACAATGGAATAAGATACTTATGTTCCTTACATACCACAACTGTACCTACATATATTCGATGCTGTTTTCCAATTTGTGGTGAAACCGAGGAAACTCGATCGTCAATATTATGCAAATTTCTAATATATTTCATATCTATACGATATAAATTAAGTCTCTCCTGTTTCATATATCTCCTTAATATTAAAAGTGGCTATGCTAAAAAGCATAGCCACCATGAAGAATCACCAAAGGCGATTCTTACGCTTTTACGACCTCCACTTATAGGTAGGACTCACCTTTAATATTATAATACCAAATACAGAAAAATAGTCAATACAATTTATAACAAAAAATTTGTGAAAATTTATTTTTTGAGGTCGCATATTGCGACCTCAATCGTCGTTATTCTGTATATAATCTAATCTGAGCGATACTTCGTCAGGACTGTTTTCATCTCTGTAAATCACCTTTCGGTACTCGTCTGGTGCTCGGAGCACCCAGAGGATATATCCATTCCGTTCCTTACAAATTACAATCTTTTTTCACACAATCCATTGTAGATTCTCACTACTTTCATAAACCTGACTGGCTGTATACAGATATGTACGCCTGTCAATTGTCTCAATATAATATATATCTGTTGGATATAATTTGTAGATCTCATCCTCATATTTGTGATTTCTACTCAGTTTCTGATGCCGTATTTTTCAAAAGAGTGATATTTACGTACATTCTCTCCGTTCTCCAGATAACTGCCGGTAAAATCTATCCCCTGATTCAGTTGATTCCTTTTTTCTTTCAAAATTCCGATTCCATTATCTGATATAACAAAATGATATGTCTCATACCAATCAATTTGTTAATTATTCTGTGAACAGTTTGCTGCATCAATTGCAATGACAAGCATCAACGCCATGATTTCATCCGCCGGATTTAAAATATCGATCACATAGGTATCGCCCCAGCAGAAAAGCTTCTTGGATATGTGTACAACCGCGCTGCAACCCGAATACACATCATAATTCCACGCCATAAAATCACCTTCGCAGCGCCATCCATTGTAATTGAGATCATACTTTGGTTTGAAAAAAGTGAACTGCTTCTCAATCTCGCCATATGGTCTTCCGCCTATTTCCACCTCAAAGTGTGGTATGAACAATGTAAAATTCTGTTTTATTATTCCAATCTCGTTGCCCTGCATATCACTGACATGGATTCTGTGAAGCAAGGCAAAGATCTCATTTTTGACAAAATATTTTGGATTGCCATTCTCATCATAGACATCGTAAGTGTCTGACCACGAAAAAACACGTTGTTTAATCAACAGCTTCATCGCATACGCCTCCTTAATAATAATCTTCTGAAAAATAGTCACTGTCGAGCTGTTTTATCCGATAGGTATACTGGGTAGAAACGCTCTTTCACATACGTGATACGATTCGTATCATTCCCGCAAGTTCCATCCTTTCCAGATATCCGGCTGATAACCAAGTGTTGATTGCTTTCCGCTTCTTACTACTGGTGTTTTAATTACCAGTGGATTCTCAAGCACCTTTTCGAGCTTATCTTCATCTGCGATATACTTAATAAG
>ERZ1026856.562-NODE-562-length-22174-cov-4.036032_pt1 | contig 22174 bp, 19 predicted proteins | sample MGYA00380158_ERZ1026856 | MGnify/ENA primary metagenome ERZ1026856 (study PRJEB33269, sample SAMEA4719794) | human gut metagenome | biome: human-associated habitat; feature: organic feature; material: feces | place: Cameroon | collected 2013-10 ...
GGATAAGCTCACGTTCTCCGAGATACTCGTTCACTATCGTGAACGTGGGGCTGGAAACGCGGCAGTCAAGACCCATGCCTCGGGCCATGCCGCGCACAAAGGCCGTCTTTCCCGCACCGAGATCGCCGTACATCGCGACCACCGTGCCGCCGGGAAGCTTCTGCGCAAAGCGCGCGCCCAACGCCTCGGTCTCGGCTTCGTTTTCAGTGATATAAACCAAAATTATCCCGCTCCAATAATGTAAACTTTTTTCCTCCGGTTATTATACACTCTTTATACCGTTGCGTAAAGAGAAATTATGTGATAAAATGCACGCAGTAAAAAGACCGGGATTTGTAAAAAATCGCTTCCGGTTCTCCGCGTTATACGGAAAGGCGGCGTATCGATATAAAAAAATTAAAGGGATATATAGACGAGTTTGTCCACAGGGCGGACATGTTCCTGCTCGTCGTGTGCGTGATAAGCTCCCTGTACGGAATAGTCATGGTCTATTACGCGGCGGCCGGCATGGAGGGTACCGTCTGGGTGGATAACCCCACGAAGTATGTGGTCGTTCAGGTAATGTCGATGTTCATCGGCATAGGCGCGTTCGTGGTATTCACGATAATCGACTCGGACATTCTGGGCAGCAACTGGAAGGTGCTGTGTGCGATAAACGTGCTGCTGCTCGTAGCGCTGGTGGTTTTTGGCCAGGACGACGGCACAGGCAACAAGAGCTGGATACGCTTCGCGGGCATAGGCATACAGCCGTCGGAGGTCATAAAGGTGCTGTACATCGTCGTCTCCGCCAAGCAGATGACGGTACTAAAGGAATACGGGGACATAAGCTCGTTCATGTCCGTTGTTCAAATGGCCGGGCATTTCGTGCTGGTGTTCGGCGCGATCGTCGTCGTCTCCTCCGACCTCGGAAGCGCGACCATCCTGCTGCTGATATTCCTCATCATGTTCTTTGCCGTCGGTGTGAAGCTTTACTGGTTCGCGGCGGGCGCGGCGGCTGTGGCGGCGATGATACCGCTGCTGTGGAACTACTTCCTCAAGGATTATCAGAAAAAACGTCTCATCGCGCCGTATGACGCCTCCGTCGACCCGGAGGGCTACGGTATACGCTGGCAGACTACGCAGAGTCGCCTGACTCTCGCCTCCGGCCGTCTGACCGGCGTGGAGGAGGGGCATACGACCACCGCCTTCACCGGCAAGCACACGGACTTCATCTTCGCCTGCGTGGGCGAACAGCTGGGAATGATCGGCTGCATTCTCGTACTTATACTGCTGATCATCATCATCGTCCACTGCTTTCGCGTCGGACTCAAGGCCGGACGCACCTACGACATGCTCATCTGTATCGGCGTGGGCGCCGCCGTGGCGAGCCAGACCTTCGTCAACGTCGGCATGTGCATAGGCATAACGCCGGTCATAGGTATCACGCTGCCGTTCTTCAGCTACGGAGGCTCGTCGATGGTGACGATGTTCGCCGCGATGGGGCTTGTCTCAGGCGTGAAGTACAAGCCGAAGCCACAGCAATTCATAATCGCATATTGATAAAGGCACCGGGGACGTTACCGCCCTCGGTGCCTTTCCTTTTCTTTTGGTGCCGGATGTGTTATTCCTCTGCTCTCGCGTCGGAGACAAGGAGCGTCGCCTCGTTTGCGGCGATATTCGCTATCCCGCTCTCAAGCAGGACCGCGCCTGAGTCTCCGTTTTCGCTGCGCCAGCGTAGCCGCCCCTTTTCGACGGCGCAGAGGATGGGCGCGTGGTTCGCGAGTATCCCGATGGAGCCGAAGGCGGTCGGGAGATTGACATATTCAACGTCACGCTCAAAGGCCGTGCCGTCGGGGGTGATGACGCTCAGATGTATTCTGTCGGCCATGGCGCACCTCGTCAGTAGGAGCCGCGTTTGGCAATGACCTCGTCGATGGTGCCGCACATGAGGAACGCCTGCTCAGGCAGGTCGTCGACGTCTCCGCCGAGTATCGCCTGAAAGCCCTTGATGGTGTCCTCCAGCTTGACATAGCGCCCTTCGATCCCCGTGAAGTGTTCGGCCACATGGAAGGGCTGGGACAGGAAGCGCTGTATGCGGCGGGCGCGGTTGACGGTGGCTCTGTCCTCCACGCCAAGCTCGTCCATGCCGAGGACCGCGATGATATCCTGTAGCTGCTTGTACTTCTCAAGCACGACCTGCACCGCGCGGGCCGTCTCGTAGTGGGAGCTGCCCAGAATGGAGGGCTGGAGGATACGGGATGTGGATTCCAGCGGATCGACGGCGGGGTATATGCCCAGCTCGGATATCGAGCGGGAGAGAACGGTCGTGGCGTCCAGATGGGCAAAAACACTCGCGGGGGCAGGGTCGGTAAGGTCGTCGGCCGGGACATAGACCGCCTGGATCGAGGTGACGGAGCCGCTCTTTGTCGAGGTTATACGCTCCTGAAGCTCGCCCATTTCGGTGGCCAGCGTGGGCTGGTAGCCGACGGCGGAGGGCATACGTCCGAGAAGCGCGGAGACCTCGGAGCCGGCCTGAATAAAACGGAAGATGTTGTCGATGAACAGCAGCACATCCTGTCCGCTCTCATCGCGGAAATTTTCGGCAATGGTGAGGCCGGAAAGAGGAACGCGCAGGCGCGCGCCGGCCGTCTCGTTCATCTGTCCGAAAACGAGGGCGGTCTTGCTGATGACGCCGGATTCGTTCATCTCGTTCCAGAGGTCGTTGCCCTCGCGGCTGCGCTCACCGACGCCGGCGAACACGGAATATCCGCCATGCTCATACGCGATGTTGCGGATAAGCTCCATGATAAGCACTGTTTTTCCGACGCCTGCGCCGCCGAACAGACCTATCTTGCCGCCGCGAGAGTAGGGGCAGAGCAGGTCGACGACCTTGATACCGGTCTCGAGCAGCTCTGACGAGGGGACGATGTCGGAAAAGGGAGGCGGCTCGCGATGAATGGGCAGCCGCTTTTCGGCGTTCACCGCACCCTTGCCGTCTATGGGTTCGCCGACGACGTTGAACATGCGGCCAAGCGTAGCTTCGCCAACGGGCATGGTGATGGTGCGGCCGGTGTCATGAGCCTCGGTGCCGCGGGAGATCCCATCGGTAGGGGAGAGAGCTATGCACCTGACGCACCCGGAGCCAAGCTCCTGAACCGCCTCGAGAGTGACCCTGCGGCCGCCCAGATCGACCTCTATCGCGTGATAAAGCTCCGGCAGCCTGCCGGACGGAAAGCGTATGTCGACGACCGGGCCGATGACCCGGGTGACTATGCCGTTTGCCATTTGAAAACCTCCTTTGAGGTGGTGTTATGATTGCATGCCCGCCGTGCCGCCCTCGATCTCCGATATCTCGGTGGTGATGGCGGACTGGCGCGCGTGGTTGAGCTTGAGATTAAGCTCGGCGATGAGCGCTTCCGTGTTGTCGGCGGCGGCGGTCATGGCCGTCATGCGGGAGGCGTGTTCGCCGGTGCGGGCCTCAAGCAGCGTGGAATAGACGGTACTGCCGATATACAGCTCGACAAGAGAATCGAGGAGAGAGGCTCTATCCGGCTCAAAGATATACTGCCTTGTGCTGCCTGCGCTACCGGACGGCGCGATGGGGAATAGAACGCTGTGCGTCGGGGACTGGGAGAGGACGGAGTTGAATTTCTGGTAGACGAGTATCACCTCGTCAACGCCGTCGTGAACGAACGCGTTCTTGAGATAATCGGCAAGCTCCGCCGCGTCGGGCGCGGAGGGCGTGTCGCTTATATCGCCGAAGGTGCGCACCACGTTCAGCTTCGCCGCGGCGATAAGCTCGCCGCCCCAGCGGCCGCAGACCACGACCTCGCTCTCGCGCTCATCGTTCTCCGCAAGCTCGCGCAGGTACTTCAGCACGGCGTGGTTATATGTGCCGCAAAGCCCGCGGTTGCCGACGAACAGAACGTACATTACCCTGCCCCGGCCGCTCGCAGGCCGAAGATAGGGATTCTCGTTTTTCCCTGGAGAGGCGAGAACGGCGGAGAGCATTTCGCGGCTGCGAATGGCATAATCGCCGAGCGCGCGCCCGAGGGACTGCGTCCTGTGCAGCTTGGACGCCGCCACCAGCTTCATGGAGCGGGTTATCTGCCGGGTGTTTTCGATGCTGCGGATACGACGCTTTACGGCATGCATGCTTTCCACTTTTCATGCCCCCTTTCCATTTGCCCGCCGCCTCCCGCGCGGAGACGGCGGGAAGTAAGATCAGACAAATATGCCGCTAAACTGACCGATCAGGCCGCGCAGCCGGTCAAGCTCTGCGGAGCTCAGCTTTCTGCCGGAGAGAATGATGCCGTGAAGAGCGGGCCATTCCTTGTTCACGAAGGCGACAAGCTCGCGCTCGAAGCGGGAAATGTCCTTCAGCTCCACGGAGTCGGTGTAGCCCTCGCTCGCGGCGAAGAGGGAGACGACCTGATCGGGCGCGTCCACGGGACTGCACACGGGCTGCTTGAGCAGCTCCGTCATCCGCTCGCCGCGGCGGAGCGCCGCGCGCGTAGCCTTGTCCAGATCGGAGCCGAACTGCGAAAACGCCTCCAGCTCACGGTACTGCGCAAGATCCATCCTCAGACGGCCGGAAACCTGCTTCATCGCTCCGAGCTGAGCGCTGCCGCCCACACGGGAGACGGAGAGACCCACGTTGACCGCGGGACGCACGCCGGACTCGAAGAGGTCGGTCTCAAGGAATATCTGACCGTCGGTGATGGAGATGACGTTTGTCGGGATGTAGGCGGAGATGTCGCCCGCCTGCGTCTCAATGATCGGCAGGGCCGTCATGCTGCCGCCGCCCTGCTCCGGACTGAGACGCGCGGCTCGTTCAAGAAGCCTTGAGTGCAGGTAGAACACGTCGCCGGGGGATGCCTCGCGTCCGGGGGGACGGTGCAGCAGCAGGGAAATTTCGCGGTACGCCACGGCCTGCTTGGAGAGGTCGTCGTAAACAATAAGTACGTCCTTGCCCTTGTGCATGAAGTACTCGCCCATGGCGGCCCCGGCATAGGGCGCGATGTAGAGCATGGGCGCGGGAGCGCTTGCGTTGGCGCAGACGACGATGGTATAGTCCATCGCGCCGTGAGCGCGCAGGCTCTCAACAAAGCCCGCGACCGTGGACTCCTTCTGACCGATGGCAACATAAATGCAGAGCATATCCTTGCCCTTCTGGTTGATGATGGTGTCGAGGGCAATGGAGGTCTTGCCGGTCTGGCGGTCGCCGATGATAAGCTCACGCTGGCCGCGTCCGATGGGTACGAGTGCGTCGATGGCCTTTATGCCCGTCTGCATTGGGACGGAGACGGGGCAGCGGTCGATAACGGCGGGGGCGGGACTCTCTATGGGGCGAACGCCGGCGGCCTTTATCTCGCCGAGGTCATCGATGGGACGGCCAAGCGCGTCCACTACGCGGCCGATGAGCGACTCACCTACGGGGACCTCGATGACATGGCCGGTACGGCGCACCTCGTCGCCCTCCTGAACGTTCTCATACTCGCCCAGAAGGACCACGCCGACGTCGTTTTTCTCAAGATCCATGACCATGCCGCACAGCTCGTCGCCAAATTGCACCATCTCGCCGGCCATGACGTCGCTCAGCCCTCTGACACGGCAGATACCGTCGGAGAGCGAGGTCACACGGCCGATCTGGTAGCTGTCCAGCCCGAGAGGCACGGAGGAAAGCTCCCGTTTGATGCTCTCGGCGGCGCTCTCGGAGCGCAGGTCGGTCGTTTTGACAGCCTCCTTTACGCGCGCGAGAGCGTGCGCGGCGCTGCCGTCATAGACGCTGTCGCCTATCTTCACGCGGATACCGCCCAGAAGGGAGAGATCCTGCACAAACGTGTAGTCGAGCGAGGCGGCAGGGTAGACGCTCTCGATGATAGCGAGCAGCCCGCGCCGCTCCTCGTCGCCGAGGACACCGACTGAGGAGATCTTCACCGGCAGTCTTTCGCCGGCAGAGAGCCGTGAGCTGTCGCAGGGGGTCATGGCGAGCGAAGCCTTGAAATCGGATATAAATTTCTTGCTGAGGCGGCCGTCCGCGCCGCTGTCGCTGCGTATAAGCTCCGCAGCCTCGCGGGTAATGCTGCCTGCGGCGGAGCGGGCAAGCTCACGGCGCATCTGGGCGCGGAGCCTCTCCTCGTCGCCGAGGACGGAAGCCTTCATATCGGCCTCGGCCTGTGCCTCGGCTGCGGCGGCTGCGCGGCTGCGCTCATCGGCGGCGGCATGCGCTTCACCGATCATGCTCTCACGCTCTCCGGCGCTTTTCTCCTCGGCGGAGGCGATGTCGCTGAAGATCTTTTCCGCCTCGCCGTCGGCGTTTTTGGCCTGATCGAGTCCCGCGGCTATCCTGTCGCGGTGGTCGCGGTACATTTTTATGACTATCTTCTTGCCAAACAGGTAAAGGCCCACGGCAAGTATGACAAAGTTTATAAGTGCGTAGATGATATTCCATCCGCCCATATGTCAGTTTCCCCTCCTTTCTGCTGCTTTTTTGGTAGAAGTTACTTGTTTCCTGCCTCGGAGAGGAGACGCGAGGCGAGAAGCCCGGCAAGAGCCTCGCGCTTTTCGTCAAGCTCCGCGCTCTCCTCATTGCGCAGGGTCTCTATACGCTCCCTGCTCTCCTGCATGGCGCGGCGTCTGCTCTCGCGCAGCTGCCGGACATGCTCGGTGTGGACGGAGTCCTCGGAGAGCTTTTCGTCGGCGATTATATGCACCGCCTCCTCACGGATCTTCCGCAGCTCCTCGTCCATGTGCGCCTCGCTTTCATGTGCGGCGTCAAGGGCCTTCTTCTTCACGGCCGCTCCCGCGTCTATGCGGGACTGACGCTCGTCCATGAAGCGGATAAGCGGGGTGTACAGAAAACGCTTCAGTAAGTAATACAGCAGAAAGAAGTTGATGACGGTCAGAACGACCTCCGATACGTTGATTGTCAGCATACTTCTTACCTCGGATCAAAGAGGCGGCTCAGATCTTGCCGACGAGCATGAAGCCGATAAGCAGACCGTAGATGGTCAGCGCCTCGATAAGGCCGAGGGCAAGGATCATCGTGGAGCGGATGCTTCCGGCGGCTTCGGGCTGACGGGCGATGGCGTCGAGCGCCTTGGAGGCGACAAGACCCTGTGCCAGCGCGGGGCCGACAACGCAAAGTGACATCATGATAGCGACTGCAAGTGCGATACTCATAACTGATTCCTCCGAAGAATGTTTTGGGGTTTTCCTTTTATTTTCAATGCTCCGTCTCTATGCCCTCGGAGACATAGATGGACAGCAGCATAGTAAATACCATTGCCTGTATCATGCAGAACAGCAGACTCAGCACCTGCATGATTAGAGGGAGAAGGATGGGGAAGATCTCGTAGAGCTTGTCCGTTACCTGCTCCTCGCCGTAGAGGTTGCCGAACAGACGCAGGGACAGCGAGAACGGACGGACGAACTGCTCGATGAGGTTCAGCGGCAGAAGCAGGGCGACGGGCTTCGCAAAGGAGAGGAGATAGGCCTTTGCGCCAAGCTCCTTTATGCCGATGGTGTGGGTGGTAAAGAAGGCCACGATGCCCAGCGCCGCCGTGATCGAGAGACACGCGGTCGGGACGGCCATACCGCTCAGATGGCCCATGCCGGGCAGCAGACCGGAGTAGTTGCTTACTATTATAAATATGAAGAATGTGGCAAAGATCGGGAAATACCGCTCCGCGTGCTTCCGGCCGAGGATACCCCCAAAATAATCCCGGAGCTTGCCGACGGCCAACTCCGCTGCGGCCTGTATGGGGCCCGGTACATCCTTCAAATTGTGTGTAGCGATGGCGGAAAAAACCGTCAGCACCAGAATGATCGCCCATGTTGTGGTAACGGTACTCGTTATCTCGAGCGGGCCTATGCTGAACAGAACGCTTGACGCATGCTCCATCACCTGTCACCTCCGATTGCAAGTAGACGGGAGGAGCAATATTAGCTCCCCTCATATTCTATAAATTATACTACAGGCAAATTGAAAAGTAAATCTACTTTTTATACAAAAAAGCGGAAAATGCCTAAAATGCCGCGGACATATCCTGCTTTGACTTGACACGGTCACGGCGGAATGATAAATTGATATACACGCCGGTGTGGTGGAATGGTAGACACAAGGGACTTAAAATCCCTCGCCCCTAAAAGCGTACCGGTTCGAGTCCGGTCACCGGCACCACCGCGTCAGAAGGAGCAAACACCGTTCCGTTTCCGCCTTACGGCGAAAACTGCACTATGTTAGCTCCTTCTTCCTTTCCGACTCAAACCCACTTCGTTGGGCTTTGAGTCGGTTTTGGAGGTAAGGGCGCTGCCGTACTTCTCTCACATTCAGAAAAGAGACATCACTATGAAACGGACAGAGATCAAGGCCGCCGTTAAGGCGGCGGTACCATATTCGCTCCCGATATTAGCGGGATACCTTATACTGGGCTTCGGCTTCGGTCTGCTGCTGCAGAGCAAGGGCTACGGTATCCTCTGGGCGCTCGGCATGTCGGTGGCGATATACGCCGGAAGCATGCAGTTTGTGGCCATCGACCTTCTGGCGAGCGGGGCGGGGCTTATCACCACCGCGCTCATGACCCTCATGGTGAACGCGAGGCACCTCTTCTACGGCATATCCATGCTCATACGCTACAGGGATATGGGCAGGGCGAAGCCGTTTCTTGTCTTTGGCCTTTCCGACGAGACGTACTCCGTGGTCTCGCACGTCGACCCGCCGGAGGGCGTGGACAGGAAATGGTTCTACCTGTCGATCACACTGCTCGACCAGCTCTACTGGATCGCGGGGAGCGTGCTGGGTTCGGCGTTCGGTATGCTCGTCCCGATAAACACGACGGGCGTGGACTTCTCCATGACGGCGCTCTTCATGGTGATCGTCGTGGACAATCTCATGAAAAAGGAGAGCAGGGCGACGTCCCTGATCGGGATAGGCTGCTCGTTCGTCTGCCTGATGATATTCGGGCCAGAGCGGTTCCTGATACCGTCAATGCTCGCCATCACGGCGGCGCTGATGATCGCGAGACCGGCCCTTTCAGGGCCGACCGCAGGGAAGGAGGACGAGGCGTGATGAGTACGACGATACACGGCATAGGTATAGTGGCGGTGGCGGTGATAGTGACCGCCGCGATAAGATTTCTCCCATTTATTCTCTTTCCGGATAACCGCGAGCTGCCAAAAACGCTGGTTTATCTGAGCAGCGTGCTTCCCGCGGCCATCATGGGCATGCTGCTCGTGTACTGCTTCAAGAGCATATCCGTCGTTCAGCGGCCCTATGGCATACCCGAGCTTATCGCCTCGGCGCTGGTCGTGGCGACATATGTATGGAAGAAGAATTTCCTCGTCTCCATCGCGGCGGGGACGGCGGTCTATATGCTGCTCCTGCAGACGGTATTCGCATGAAGCGCCGCGAGACGGAGAATGAAAATATAACGCCCTCCTGATTTGACGTCGGGAGGGCGTTGCCGTTATTTCTTAAGACGCTTGTCAAGCCTCTGCGAGAGACGTGTGCCGACGCTCTGGAACACCTGCACCAGCAGCACCAGCACGATCACGGCCAGCAGCATTACCAGATACTGGTAGCGGTAGTAGCCGTAATTTATGGCGATCTTACCGAGACCGCCGCCGCCGATTATGCCGCTCATGGCGGTGCAGCCGAGGATGGTGGTAACGGCGATGGTGCCGTTGGAGACGAGCGAGGGAAGCGCCTCGGGCAGCATGACCCTGCATATGGTCTGCATGGGAGAGGCCCCCATGCTGCGGGACATTTCAAGGATATTGGGGTCGATCTCCCTAAGGCTGCTTTCGACAAGGCGGGAGACGAAGGGAAACGCCGCAATGCTCAGCGGGACGATGGAGGCCGTGGTGCCGACCGCCGTGCCGACGATAAGGCGGGTGAGCGGGAACACCATGATCATCAGTATAAGAAACGGGATAGAGCGCAGCAGATTGATCAGTACGTTCAGAAAGCGCAGCAGCCACTTCGGCAGCGGGAGCAGGCCGTCCGGCTCGCCCACGACCAGCAGCACGCCAAGCGGCAGACCGATGAGGAACGCGGCGAGCGTGGCGGCGAGAGTGACGTACAGCGTCTCCCACAGCGCCAGCGCGAACTGCGTCCTGACGATCTCCAGCGCGTCGGCAATTGCCTGCGACGCGAAAAGGTCATTGAGCATTCACATTCACCTCCTGCGCGATAACGTCGCTCGTGCGGGTCAGAAAATCAATGGCGCGCCGCACGTTGTCGTTTTCGTCGGTCACGCTCAGCAGCATGGAGCCGTAGGCCCTGCCGTCGATACCGCGGGTCGAGGCATAGGCGATGTTGGCCTCTACGCCGATCTCGGTCGCCATTCGGGCGATGAGAGGCGTTCCCGTGGCGTCCGCGCCGTTGAACACGACTCTGATGAGCCGCGCGCCCGGGGCGGTACACAGTATGCTCGAGTTTCCCTCGGGGAACACCAGACTCTGCGCCGCGGCGGACTTCGGGCTGGAAAAGACCTCGCCGACCTCGCCCGTCTCGACTATCGTGCCGCTTTCCAGAATGGCGACATGGCGGCAAATGCTCTCGACCACGTTCATCTGGTGGGTGATTATGATGATGGTAATGCCGAGCTCGCGGTTTATTTCCCGCAGCAGCTCGAGTATCGAGTGGGTCGTGCTGGGATCAAGGGCGCTGGTAGCCTCGTCGCAGAGCAGCACCTTCGGGTCGGTGGCGAGCGCCCTCGCGATGGCGACGCGCTGCTGCTGTCCGCCGGAGAGCTGCGAGGGATAGGCGAGAGCCTTGTCCCGGAGTCCTACTATCTCCAGCAGCTCGAGCGCGCGCTTCTCGGCCTCGGCCTTCTTCACTCCGGACAGCTCCATTGGGAAGCAGACGTTTTTCAGGCAGTTTTTCTGCATGAGCAGATTGAAGTGCTGAAAGATCATCGTCACGTCCCGGCGTACCCTGCGCAGCTCCTTCTCGGAGAGCGTACCGAGATCCTGCCCGTTGATGGAAACAGTGCCGGAGGTGGGGCGCTCAAGGAGGTTTATGCAGCGCACCAGAGTGCTTTTGCCCGCGCCGCTCATGCCGATGATGCCGAATATGTCTCCGTCCTTAACGGTAAGGGTGATATCCTTGAGCGCGTCCACATGGCCGTCGGCCAAAGTGAAGGTCTTTGAAAGGTTTTTTATCTCTATCATGGCTTATTTCAGCGCATCGAGAGAGGTCTGCCTGCCGCCGTAAATGCCCAGAGGCTCGACATGGATGGCGGCGACGGAAACGATATGGGTGCCGTTCTCGGCGTTGAAGTCCTCAAGGTAGGGGAGGTGCTGGAAGTAGTTGGCGTCCACGGTGCCGTCCTCGACGACGTTGTTGGGGATCACATAGTCGCTGAACTCCTGGATGTCAAGGGTGATGTCCTTCTCGGCCAGTATTTCCTTGGCAATGGCAAGGATCTCGGCGTGGGGAGCGGGGGAGGCGGCGACGGAGATGGTCTGACCGGCCAGAGCCGCGTAGTCAACGCTGCTGTCAAAGCCGTTGGTGGGTTCGGCAACGACGGAGACGACGGAGCCGTCGTACTTCTCGGCGATGAAGTCGGCGACCCTCTGGCTCTGGAGCGCGGCGGCGAGAGCCTTCACCAGCGGGGCGTCCTCATTGCCTTCCCTGACGCAGAGGATGTTTGCGTATGCAGAGGCGGACCCCTCGAGCGCGAGAGCGTTCTTTACGGGATTGAGTCCGGCGGCAATGGCGTAGTTGGAGTTGATGACGGCGTAGTCGACGTCCTTGAGGACGTTGGGGAGCTGCGCGGCCTCGACCTCATTGAAGGTTATGTTGTGGGGATTTTCGGCGATGTCCATAACGGTCGCGGTGATACCGGCGCCGTCCTTGAGCTTGATAATGCCCTGATCCTGAAGGAGAAGGAGCGCGCGCGCCTCATTGGTCGTGTCGTTGGGAACGGCGATGGTGATACCGGCGGACTTGCTGCCGCAGGCGGCGAGCGAGAGCGCGAGAACGAGAGTCAGCAGAACGGCGATAAGGCGGATGGTCTTTTTCATGATATGTACTTCCTTTCATCAGTCGAATGTATCTTTTTATATGTAATATGTAAGCGGGATGATCGAAGCGTTACATTCGGTCGTTCCGGAAGTTTTCGCGCAGCAGGCGCGGGAATACAAACAGCATGGCTTAAGCCCTCTCTTACAAAAAATAAAACCGGGAAGCTCCGAAAAGCTTCCCGGTCAGTGTCGTATGTTTTCAGGTCCGGCTTACTCAACATCACGACGGGAGAACTGTTCGGAAAAATCCGCAGCAGAAAACATGCACATGCGGCGCATGTACATCCCCATCATCATGTTCATAACGGCGGTCTGCTTCTTCATGGAGGTTCTCCTTTCGTCGGGCGTTCTTTAAGTTGTCCGTAGTATAAGCCTACCTAAACGCTCTGTCAATACCCGCGCGCAAATATTGAAAACTTTTTGACTTATGCCAAAAAAAGAAAATCTATTTCCATCTGTTTTTGTTGCACATGATAAAAGCGTATGTTACAATAGTGGTGTGTATGCCAGCGCGGGACTGCTTCAGCCGCCGCGCGGCGCAGAAATTTATAGTCGAAAGGATGGGACAGAAGTGAAAAAACGGCTTCTTTGCGTTCTTCTGCTGCTGAGCATGACGCTCACCCTGCTGCCCACGGCCGCGTTTGCGGCGGACGGAGAAACTGCCGCTCTCTCACCGGACACAGGCGGCCTGTGCGAACACCACCCCGAACATGACGAGGCCTGCGGCTATATGCCGCAGACAGAGGATACCGCAGGGGCGCCCTGCGGCCATATGTGCGAGATATGCAGATCTGAGAACGGCGGCACAGACCCGGCCGGCCCGGCAGGAGCATCCGGCGATACGATGCCAACGACTCTGCTCAGTACAGCCCGTCCCGCTGCCACCCAATACACCTATACGCTGCATTACGATGCCAACGGCGGCAGCGGCGCGCCGCCAAGTCAGAGCGTGACCAGCTCGGAATTTGCTGTATGGGTTCCCATATCAGAAATAATTCCAACCCGTGACGGATATACCTTCATGGGTTGGGCGAATTATCGGACTGGTACGCCGATATATGGCGGAAACGGCGGTTATACCGAGTGTCTGGTAGTACATGGGTCGGATATGAGCACAACCATCTATGCCATATGGGAGGCGCACGACCATAGCTGGGGCGAATGGACCTCCAACGGCAACGGAACCCATAAGCGCACCTGCAACACGGACAGCAGCCATACCGAAACAGGCAACTGCTCCGGCGGCAAGGCCACCGGCACGGAGAAGGCCATTTGCGAAACCTGTCATACGGCCTACGGAGAGCTTTTGCCGCTCACCAAAACGGTCATCACTACCCCGCCCACGCTGCCCCTTCCGGGGTATGTAGGAGCTGAGTATACCGACAGGGCTCTCCAAGGCGGCGAAGCGAAGGCCGAGAGTACGGGCGTCCCCGTCCCCGGCACGTTCCGCTTCAGGGACTATGAAGGCGGCAGAGTACACCCGGGTGAAAACCGCATGGTGATCCTCTTTACCCCCGACGATACGGAGGCATACACCACGGCGGAATGTATCATTACCGTGATGGGGACAAAGCGCACGATCACAAGAGTCCCGGACGATGTGATCATCACTAACAAGCCCCTTGGCACGGCGTTTGAGGATCTGGGGCTTCCTTCCGGCGTCAAGGTAGAGACCAACACCGGCGGGAGATTTAGTCCCGTCCCCGTGACATGGGACGGCTCCGCCTATGACCCGAACAAATATGGCGAGCAGATCATTACCGGCGAGCTGCATGTTGAAAAGAGCGGCTACACGGACAAGCTGGAGCCGACAAGCACGGTCAGGGCCACCGCAAGGATAACGCTCATTGATAACCGCGTCTTTACGCCCACGCTGGAGCCTCCCACCTATTCCAAGCAGCTCTTCGGCGGAGATCTGTGCTTCCTTGTATTTTTAGACAAGTATCTCTCCGGCGGAACGGCCACGGCGAACGGCGAAACGGTTTCCGGCAAGTTCGCGCTGGACAAAAATCAGAAAATATACGGACATTCATTGACGGCGAGCACGCTTTTGCAGGCAGGGCAGCTGCAGCTCAAGGTCATCTTCACGCCCGACAACCTGAAGCGGTACACCAAGGCGGAATGCACCGTTGATGTGAACGTCATCCCCCGCACATTCAAGGGGGCCATAGTCGGACACATTCCAAACAAAAAAATCGGAACGACCTTTGAGGAGCTGAATCTGTCAATGTCGTTCAGTTTCTCCGCGATCAGCGACGAAACGCCCCCCGGAGAACTCGAGGGTTATTCCATGTATGTCGTCACCTCGTGGGACGCTTCGACCTACGACCCCAATTCGTTTGAGGAGCAGACCATCTACGGCGAGGTCAACCGCGCCGAATTGGAGAAGTATTTCACCATACCCGAGGACGCCGACCTCCGAGCCGTGAAAAAGGTTCAGCTGCAGCCCGACCCGGCCGAGACGGAGATTACGCAGCCTCCCGTATTCCGTTGGAGGAACGGCGATTTTACACTGCCCGACAACACCATATTCACCTGGCGAAAGCTTCAGGTGGGGACCTACAACGCAGAAGTCGGCACTCTCGTCGGCGGCGTGGTAAAGGTCAAGGGTACGGATACCGTCGCCCCCGGCACGTTCTCCTTCAAGGAGGCCCCGCCGTTCTACCTCCGGACTCCGGGCGAACACGAGGTGACGGTGGTATTCAAGCCGGACGACACGCGCCTCCACAAGCCGACGGAGACCACCATCAAAATAAACGCCATCAAAAATACCATCAAGGACATCGACGAACCGGATCCCATTACCGATAAACCGATCGGCACCCCCTTTGCAGAGCTTGGCTTGCCGGAAAATGTGTGCATCAACGCCGTTGACGGCGCTTGGCGCTGGATCGAGGCGGCATGGGATGAATCGTCCTATGACGCGGAGTCCTCGGATTGGCAGACCATCACCGGCACACTGGTGCTTGGCGAAGATGGCGAAGGAATTTTTCAGCAGCCGGAGCCTCCGGTAACAGCCGCGATCAGGGTAAAGCTCACCGTTCCCGACAGCCCGCCGACCGTCACCACCGAGACCCTGCCCGGCGGCACGGAGGGCGAGGCCTACAGCCAGACCCTGACCGCAAAGGGTACCGCGCCCATCACATGGAGCATTGCGAGCGGCACGCTTCCCAAGGGACTCAGCCTGAACGAGACCACCGGAGAGATAAGCGGCACACCCGCCGGGGAGGAGACCGCGGTCTTTACCGTTAAAGCGGTCAACGCTCTGGGCGAGGACACAAAGGGGCTGTCCATCACGATAGCCAAGGCTCCCGAGCCTGAATACTCCGTCACCGTCAGGGACGACGGCCACGGCACGGGCAGCGCGGACCCCGCCTCGGCGACAGCCGGGACGGAGATAACCCTCAGCGCCGTACCAGAAGCGGGCTACCGCTTCAAGGAGTGGAAGGTGATAAGCGGCGGCGTCACGATCGCTGACGGAAAATTCACCATGCCAGGCTCCAACGTGGAGGTCATGGTGATATTTGAGCTGATACCCGCCGTCAGGCACGATGTCACCGTCAGGGACGACGGCCACGGCACGGGCAGCGCAGACCCCGCCTCGGCGACGGCCGGAACGGAGATAACTCTCAACGCCGTACCCAAAGCGGGCTACCGCTTCAAGGAGTGGAAGGTGATAAGCGGCGGAGTTACGATCACCGGCGGAAAATTCACCATGCCCGACTCCGACGTTGAGGTCATGGCGGTGTTTGAGCCGATCCCCGCTGAAAAGTACGACGTCACCGTCAAGGGCAGCTATGCCTCCGCCTCCGGCACGGGCAGCTACTCCGCAGGAGAGACCGTCACCATACGCGCCGGCAGCCGTAAAAATTACGCGTTCAACGGCTGGACCTCCGACGATGTGGATATTGCCGATCCCGGCAGCGCCAACACGAGCTTCGTCATGCCCGACGGCGACGTGACCGTCACGGCGAACTGGCGCTATACCGGCAAAACTCCCAAGACCGGCGACAGTGAGGACCTCGCGCTCTTTGCCGCGCTCCTTCTTATGAGCGGAGCGGGCCTTGTGTCCCTCGCGCTTTTCGGGAAAAAGAGACGCGGAACGACCAGATAAAACACATTTGACCAAAACCGGAGGCTCGTGAGAGTCTCCGGTTTCATTGCCGCGCGGGAAACTCCTTTACACGGCGCGGCGGATATCATATAATCAGTATGATCTTACCCGAAAGGGAGTACCAAAAATGAAAAAGCTACTGTGCATACTTGTTTCGGCTGCAATGCTGGCGCTTTCCGCCTGCGGTACGCAGAGCGCCCCGGACGGCACGCCTGTGAGCCCGGACACGCCCGTGACCACGGCTGAGGCGGCCCTGCCGGAGAGCTGCCGCCTTTATTTTGACGCGGCGGAGACCGGCGGCGCGTCTGACAGGGACGACGGCCGGCCGTTTTCCGCCCGCGCCGACGAGGGGCTGAGCGACGTCTACGCCATCCGCATGCCGGACGGCAGCTATACCGACCTCAAGACTCTTGATTTCGGCGAGGGTGTGAGTCTTGAGGAATTCTCCGGCGGCGCTGCGGCGCGTCTCGACTCCACTCACGCGCTCGCGTGGGAGGGGGAGAAATACTACTCGTTTTCTGTCGGCGCGGATAACTGCGCCATTCCAAACCTCAGCCCGGACACCGGCGGAATACTGCGCCTTGATATCAGCGGCGACTGCTGGGTCGACGGCGGGGGAGAGGAGTACGCGGTGTTCGAGGGCTTTGACTGCGTCCTTGTGACGGGCAGCGGCTCGCTCACTATCCGCGATACGAGCGGCCTCGGCTGCGGAGGGGGTGGTCTGTCCGTTCCGGCGCTCATCATCGACGGCGAGGTGGAGGTCTATGCTGACAGCGTGTACTGCGCCCCGAACGAGGGCTGCACGCTCAGCGCGGCGGTGCTTCGCGGCGCACTTTATACCGGACGGCTCGACACGGGCGGGGGAGACGTCCTCGTCGCGGACGGTCTGCTGCTGGCGCGCGGCCTGAGCGGTGCGCCGAACGCCGTGTTCCGCGGCGGCACGGCGCTCATTGACGACATGGGCGGCGAGCCATCCACCTTCATCCTCAGCGGCGGCGAGGCGTACATCTCGGGCGACATCCCCGAAGGAACGGCGGTGGAGTCCGGAGCCGGTACGCTCTGTGCCGGTAATATCGCCCTCGCGCAGGTGAACGGGGACGGAGCTGAGCTTCTTGACCGTGACGCGGACGGCAGCCGCTACCTTGCGACTGTGTACAGCGGCGAGTGGTTCCCGGAGCGCGGCGCGGCATGGAACAGCCTGAGCGCGTACTGCGTCGGCGGGAAGTATTATTTTGCCGGGACAGCGGAGCTTGACGGTTCGTCTGCCGGCTCCCTGAACGCGTGGGGAGCGCTGCATGCCGCGCTCAGCGGCAGCAGCACAGTGGATGAGCTTGGCGCGTCGAGCCTCCTCTTCACGGGGGACGGAGAGCTTACCGTGCGGCAGTGCGGTGTATGGGGCTGGGGCGCGGTGCATGGACCGGTCATGGCGGTGCTTGACGGCGCGTCGGTGACGGTGCTGTGCGACGAGTTCGCGCTCGGCAGCGAGGCCGGGGAGGAGGGATTCTTCCTTGTCGACGGAGGCAGCTTTACCGCAAATGACATCTGGCTGCAAAACTCCGTGCTTGAGGTGCGCAGCGGGACGCTCCATGTGAAAGGGAACCTTTCTATGGAACGCGGCAGTATCCTCGTGACCGGCGGAACGCTCGTCGTTGACGGCTCGATATGGCTGGGCGAGGGCAGCGTCACGCTCACCGGGGGCGAGCTTATCATACCCGGCGGCGTGGACGCCGTCGCCCTTGACGCGGGCGAACTCACGCAGTCCGGCGGCACAGTGCGTGAGCCGTGATATATTAAAACGAAACCACCCCGCCGCGGCGCTGTTCTGCCGCGGCGGGGTGGTTCTCATATGTCGGACTTATCCTAAAAAGAGACTGCGTCCTTCGCGGGCGAAGGCTTCGGCCGCGGCGTTGTCACGCATGGCGAGAAAGACCGTGTCGTTCCCCGCAAGCGAGCCGACGAGACCGGCAATGGTGATACCGTCGATAACGGTGCATACCGCCGGGGCGAGGCCCGGCAGAGTCTTTATAATGACGAGGTTCTGGCAGGCGCAGATACCGGTCACGGTCTGGCGGAGGCTGTCCTTGAGCTTCTGGCTCATTTCCTGCGATGGGACCGCCTCGGCCACGGTGTAGCGCGTGGAGCCGTCCGCAGTGCGCTGCTTTACGAGGCGAAGCTCGCGTATGTCGCGCGAGAGCGTCGCCTGGGTGCTGTCGATCCCGTGCTTTTTCAGCTCCGCGATGAGCTGGTTCTGGGTCTCGATGTTCTGCTCCGAAATGATCTTGAGTATAATGTCGTGCCGTCCGGATTTCATTCGTTCGTCTCCTTTGCGCTGTCGTTCGCGTCTGCGGCCTTGCTTCGCGATGAGCGACGGCGGCCGCCGCGCCCCTTGCCGCTTGCCTCGCTGCCGTCCGTGCGCTGGAGCGTTATATGCTCGCGAAATTCGGTCGGCGTCATTTCCTTGAAGCGGTAAAAATTCATATTGAAGGTCTTGATGTTGCTGTAGCCCACGGCGACGGCGACGTCTATCACAAGATAGTCGGTGGAGGCGAGCATTTCGCACGCCTTGTTTATGCGCGTGGAGTTGAGGAGCGTATCAAAGTTCTTCTCATTGTAGTAGAGGAGCAGACGGTTCATTTCCGGCACGGATATGCCGAACTCCGCCGCGACGCTCGCGGCAGTGAGCCGTTCTGTCTCGTAATTCTTGTAGATATAGTCAGTCAGCGCGAAGGCGATGGCCTTGTCGGAGATGTTGAACTTTGTGACGGCCTTTGAGTATATCTTCCGGTACTGCATGGGCGTGATACCGACGCGCTGGGCAAAGTGCTTGGACACATGCGACGCGTCGACAAAGCCGCACAGACCCGCTATCTCGTCTAACGTGAGGTCGGTATATATGAGATAGTCCGAGGCCTTCTCAACGCGGATACTGCTAAGCAGCTTTGAAAAGGTCGTGCCGGTCATCCCGGCGATCTGCTTCGAAAGCGCCGATTCCGAGAGAAAGAACGCCTCGGCGACCTGGGAGAGCGTGAGCTTTTCGGAGGAATGGGCGTAGAGGTAGCTGAGTATGGACTGCTCCTTCACGCCGCTGTCGCGCCCGGCGTCCAGCTCGCCGCGGTGGGACATGATATATCGGCGGTAGACTATCGTCAGGTCGATGAGCTTGTTGACGGTATAGAGCTGAGAAAAGGGCTTATCGGGCGTCTTTACGCGGTTGGACTCCACGCCGAGCTCGGCCTTGAGATGTTCCATAATGCCGTCGACGTACTCCGCCTGTACGCTGTCGAGGTACGCGACCGGCTCCACGGTGAGAAAGCGCAGAGGCTCAGAGGATATGTCGCCCGCGCCGAGAACGCTCTTGAACACGGAGTTTAAGTATGAATAATCGTAGATCACCTTGATGAACTGGAGAGTCTCAGTCACCTCGATCATGTCGGTGATCTTCCACGGAGTGATGGCGATAAGGGTGTTGGGCTGGAGGACGTATTCCTCGCCGTCGATGACGAGCTTGCCGCGGCCCCGCTTCACATACAGAAAACGGGCAGCCTGATGGATGATGGCACGGGTAGGCTTGTCAATGGCCTCGTAATCGAAGGAGCATATCACGGCCGGGTCGGACGCGGAGGCGCGTGCGTCCTGAAGCATAGCGCGTTGGGGCATTTTTTCACCGTCCCTTTGAAGAGTGTTCGCCATGAGAGGGAAATACCGGTTGTACGCATATTGGAACGTACAACCGGTATTTTACATTAGATCATTGAATTACTCAAGTGGAAATTCAGCTCAGGACCGCCATAGCGATGGTGAGGATCACGCCGACGACCACGAACAGGGTGACGAGAAGCTTCCATGCCCACTTGATCCAGGTCTCATAGGGAACACGGGCAAGTGCAAGGCCGCCCATGATGAAGCCGCAGGTCGGGGTGAAGAGATTGACGAGGCCGTTGGCGGCGACGTTGATCATGATGGAGGTCTCCACGCTCCAGCCCAGCTTGTAGACGATGGGGGAGACGATGGGGCTGGAGAGGCTTGCAAGGCCGGAGGAGCTGGGAACGAGGAAGCTGAGGCCGACATGCAGGATGTAGTCGAGCAGGCCGAACACGCCGGCGGAAACGCCGGACTGGCTCAGAGCGGTGACGGACGCCTCAACGATCCAAGTGCCAAGGCCGGTAGTGTTCATAATAACGGTGGTGGCGCGAGCCATCGCGATAACGAGGTTGACGGCGACCATATCGCCGAAGCCGGAAACGATGAGCTTCATGAGCTGGCTTCTATCCTCGAGACCGACGATACCGATGATGATACCCATGAGCAGGAACCAGGTAGCAGCATCATAGAACCACCAATCGCCAAAGCCGGCTCCGGTGAGCCAGGAGGAGGTGGAAGCAAAGACATCGTAAGCACCCTCGCTGAGATCGCCCCAGGGGATGAAGCCGAGGATCATGACAATGAAGGACAGGGCAAACAGCCACAGAACGGCCTTCTGACGGCCGGTGAGCTTGACCTCGCCGATGGTATCCTTGCCGCCGTATGCCTTCTTGCACTCGTCGAGCTGCTCGGCGGTGAGGATGGAGCCCTTGGTGGCGCGAACCTTCTTCGCGTATGCGGTGACAAAGAGCGCGGAAATAACGTATGCAAGGAGCCAAATGATGATGCCGATAACATAGGTGGTGCCCATGTTGACCTCAACGCCGACATCGACTGCGGCGGAGACGGCGGCACCGGTGGCGAAGGGGTTGATGGTGGAGCCGAGAACGCCGACGCCGGCGCCGAGCAGCACGGTGGCCGCACCGACAACAGGGTCAAAGCCGGCTGCCATCATGGTAGCGGCAAGCAGGATGTAGAAGCCTACGGTCTCCTCGCCCATGCCGTAGGTGGTGCCGCCGACGGAGAATACGAACATCAGTACCCAAATGAGGACGAGCTCCTTGCCGTGGAGCTTGCGAACGAGGGACTGAATACCGGTTTCGAGAGCGCCGGTGCCGTTCACGATCGCGAGGAATGCGCCGAGGCAGAACACGAAGGTGATAACGTCGGACGCGTCAGCAAAGCCGTTGACAGGAGCCATGAAGATGTCGCTGGAGGTCGCTCCGACGACCTCGGCGGCGTTGCCGTCGCCGTCAGTGTAGGTTTTGCCCGCGCAGATCCAGGTGGCTATCGACACGAGGAGCAGAACGGCGAGCAGGATTGCAAATGTGCTGATTGATCTCTTTGCCTTTTTAGACATGATTGATCCCCTCTCTAAAAAATTTTGTTTGGATTCCGCTGGTGGCAGGTCTTGCGAATATGAAAACAAAAAATGCTTACCGGGTGATAACGGTGCCGGTCTTGCCCTCGAGGGCTTCAGCGGCACGGGCAAGGGAGGTGATGAGCGCGGTGCCGCCGTGGTCGTTGTTCTTTACGAACTCCATGCAGGACTCGACCTTGGGCAGCATGCTGCCGGGAGCGAACTGACCCTCGGCGATGTACTTCTCGCACTCGGCGATGGTCATGGAGGACAGCTCCTTCTGCTCGGGCTTGTTGTAGTTTATGCACACCGCGTCAACTGCGGTGAGGATGATGAGACGGTCGGCGCGCACGTCCTGAGCGAGCAGGGAGCTTGCGCGGTCCTTGTCGATGACGGCCGCGACGCCGCAAAGGCCGTTCTCGGTCTCGACGACGGGGATACCGCCGCCGCCGACGGTGATGACGATGTCGCCCGCGCGGACGAGCTGATCGACGACGTTCAGCTCAACGATACGCTTGGGGATGGGGGAGGGGACGACACGACGGTAGCCGCGTCCGGCGTCCTCAACGAAGACGAAGCCCTTTTCCTCGGCGATCTTCTCGGCCTCTTCCTTGGTGTAGAAGCTGCCTACGGGCTTGGTGGGGTGCTGGAAGGCGGGGTCAGCCTCGTCAACGAGGACCTGTGTCACGACGGTCGCAACGTCCTTGTTCATGCCGCGGGAGGCGAGCTCGTTGCCGATGGCGTTCTGCAGGTGGTAGCCGATGTAGCCCTGGCTCATCGCGCCGCACTCGGGGAAGGGCATGTCGGACTTGATGGCCTTGGCCTCG
>ERZ1026856.567-NODE-567-length-22004-cov-6.881862_pt1 | contig 22004 bp, 21 predicted proteins | sample MGYA00380158_ERZ1026856 | MGnify/ENA primary metagenome ERZ1026856 (study PRJEB33269, sample SAMEA4719794) | human gut metagenome | biome: human-associated habitat; feature: organic feature; material: feces | place: Cameroon | collected 2013-10 ...
CCTTGAAACGCTTTGTTTTCAAGGGTTTTATTGGTGCGCGACGAGGGACTTGAATGCTCAATCCATTTAATTCTTATTGTCATCTATTAGCAAATATCCTTTAAAATCAAAGGTTTCACGGCTTCTCTATATAATAAATGACACTGTTTATCACCGTTTCTACGCTCAATTGGACGGAAAAACGGACGGAAAATAATTTCGACCATTTTCAAATTGTTTATTCATGTTGTAAAATAATTGTGTATTCAACTCACCACCTTATTTTTTATTCCTGCGATAAGGCAAAGATAACACAAATAGCTCCCGGCGGTTTTTGATAATTTTCCGCTGGGAGCTATTTGTGTTTAATTAATTGATTTTGGTCTCATACCACAACATTGTGGCAACTTCATCAGATTCTTCACTATATCCTTTTTTAATACGCTATACTACATTCAAGAACTTTGAAAACAACTTTTACTTTTGCAGTTTTAGTTCCGGTGTTTTTGCATTTTACAACAAATTGGGTTCCGTCATCATTTATGTATGCTCCATATACTGCAATTCTAGACGCACCGCTTCCGTCACTTGTTGCATTGGATATAAAGAATCCAGCCAAAACACGTTGTCTCGCCATGATTTCATTATATGTTAATTCCGAAATTCCACCAGCTTCAATCGTTCGATTATCAAGAACATATGATTTGACGTCGAAATACTTATACCATCCGTCATATATGCTCTTTACTCCCGTTCCGCCTTCGGCTACCGGTAAAGCTTCATAATCAAACAAATTCTTCCGTGCGTTCGTAGATGTTACTGCTCCTGTTCCACCTCTACTTATTGGAAGTGGTGATTCTCCAAATAGGTTGTCCAACGCTCCATTAGTTGTTGTGGCACCAGTCCCACCACGCTCAATCGGGATTACTTTTGGTGCTGGCGAAACATCATCCAGTGTAGAGTTGATTTTTCCAACTTCCGTTTCAAGACTCTTAATCTTTCTTCCGATAAAACCTAACATTGTTGAAATTAAATTCATATAGACCTCCTATCCAATTCGTTTCCACACATACACGGCTAAGTATGGTGGCATGTTCTTTCCGGTTCCGCTTTCACCTGCCGATACTATGTTCGCTGTTTCACCAGTCGTTCGTGTCCTCCATGTATAATCTTTTTTTGCAGTTGCCGCATAATACTTCTCGTTTCCCGAAATCTGATTTCCCGGTTCTGTGGAACCGGAAGCGGTTGTCCACACTTTGTCACCGCCTGCAAAACCGTGTGAATGGGCTGTCTGTGCGTGTGTATGATACACCACAACCGAATCAGCCGAACCACCAGTGCTACCAGCACCGTATGAGCTACCGGAAGCAAGAAGGAATTTGTCTTGAATCTGTTCCCACGACCCACCAAACAAAGTTGATGGGTCTGTGGAATTCACGCTCATATAGATTGAGCCTACGGGGTATACGGAAGAAATTGATACTCCACCGCCGGAAGAGTTTTGCTGAACATATTGCTGAACGTATTGTTTCATTTTGTTCCACAAAATACCTAATCCGGTTGAATCTACTCTATCAATATCTGTAGCCATTAAATCACCGCCTAACTAAAATGTGCAAATATTATCAATCTGAGTTTCCGTAATTGCCGGAATAGCGTCTGCAAAATTAGCTCGTGTTACAGAAATTACACCGTCCGTTTCCGATACAGACGATACATATTTTCCCTCTTCGGCGGTATCGCTGTAATCAAGGTCGGTAATCTCATCACGAATAGTGTTATACGCATAATTCTGCGTAGCGTAGTTTACATCATTTGTGAGCTGGGAAACCTTTTTCGGAATCTCCGTTTTCTTTGCGTATGGAGTGAGGTCAATATCGGTTGTACCGATTTTCTCATAGTGCGCACTGTATACAACTCCGTCAGCTCCTGTATACGTATCGACTAAAATATACTCATCGAAAGAGTTTGTATTGTCATTCCCGCCGTGACGAAGCAGATAGATAGTTCCCTTCACTCCATCACTTTCAGGCGGAAGGTAATCAACAACCTTGTACTCGAACGATGTGATATTTCCGACTGCGTTATTAATCGCCGTGCTAACATCTCTTCGGCTTATAACTTTACCGGTTGCGCTTGCCTCATCAAGTTCACTTGCGAAGCTCTCAGTGAATGACGACGAAGCAACGGAGATTTGACCGTTTTTTTGCTTTACTGAATAAACAAAATATTTATCAGTACCTTCGTCATCGAGGGATAGCGCCCCGAGTTTTGTGTCAATCTTGGCAATAACCTCAGCCGCATTTTGATACAGGCTGTCGTTTGTAAGCTCTGATACCTTTGTTGGAACAGTTGGTTTATTCAGAATGGCTCCATCACCTGTTGAAGCGTTCCAATCCGGCTGTACATTCTTCTGCGCCCCCTCTGCAATTCCAGCAAGTTTGGTTTTGTCGGCATTGGTATAGTCGTTAGTAGACAGCCCCTTTCCGTCCACCTTATCAACCTTGCTTGATACGTTGTTTGTAACAAGCAATTTAATTCTCTGCCAAAGGTGAGCAAGTCCGTTTTCGTCAAGTCTGTAATCAATCTTATTAGCCATAATAAATCCCCCAATATTAATATTTATAAATCACAAATATCATCTATCATTAATGAAGTTAACGTATCGTATTTTGTGTCAGTGAATTCTGCATTCTGTGGCACATTTGATTCGACCGTATATCCGTTTACGGATTCGGCATTGTCAACTATACCGTTTCTGTTTGCGTCATACTCGCTCACGTTCATGAACACTTCGTTTGCAAGGCTGTTTTGCAAAAGGTTTAAAACGGTTGTAGCAATTTTAGTGTAATCATTGTCATCAAGATATGAGCGACCATTCTTTATTTCAACGGAAGTTTCACCATTATAATCTATAAGTGTAATAATTGCCCCATCATCAGTTGGTGTACAATACGCTCTAGCACCTATATATTTTGGTGTATGTTCTTCATGACTGAATGAAACACTCCTATTATCCATTTGTAAATTCAGCTCATATGTTTTAGAGTTCTCGTTTACATTCAAATTGATAGGAATCATGACCGAACCACATCCTCTAACAACGCACGACTGAATTTAACCATAGAAATGTCACTTGCTTCTACAGCACCAGTTACATCAATCCACTTTGCTTGAATTTCAGCGTTTCCGGTATCGAACATAAGAGTTTCTTCTTGTGTCAAATGTAAATCAATCTGAGTAGAAATAGAGCCGTCCTCTGCTTCTGCTTTGGTAATATTCATCTGCATTGCGTCAGAAAAGCTATCTTTCGTGAGCTGAGTTCCGTTTTGGTCGATGGTGATATATATACGGTAGTTTTGTGTTAAATCTACACCGTTTAAGTTAATTGTAAATGTTGGTGTTGTCCCTCGAATTGTAGACATATGCTCACCTCTCTATTTTAATCTGATACGTACATAAACGGTTCTGTTCTCGTACTTCTGCTTTCTTTTCGGTCCAAGATTTTTCGGTTTAACATCTGAGCCACCAGCCGAATACCATAAAGCATGTCCGTTTTTATCCTTTCCAACATAAACCATTGTATGTGGTTTATTAGCGAAACCGCAAATATCACCGGGCTTTAATTTTGCCTGTTTCCATTTCTTACGTGGATATGCAATTTTAGCCTTTTTCTTGATAATATTTCTTCCGGTTCCATGAATCTTTTTATCCAGCCAAATGTACTTTCCTTTCGGCAAAACACCAATTTCCTGTAAGCCGAATGAAATAAATGTAGCACAATTTGTTCTTTTATGCTTCAAGGCACTGGATAAACTTGTGCAAGGATTATTTGCGTTGTACTTTACACCAGCTTTGATAAGCTTCTGAGCAACGATTTTCAGCTCTTTCAGCAGCTTTTTTGCCTTTGTGCTTTTCGGCACGGATACAAGGCGAACATATTTACGACCTTTGCTATCCTTCCAAATAGTCCAGCCTTTAAGTGCCGGAATATAGATGTAGTATCCTTTAATCTTCGTTGCGTGAACTTTCGTTCCTACCGCAAGCGTCTTTTTCAGTTTTGATTTGTAAGAAGGCTTGACCCGTAATGGGTCAGCCTTAATTACAACATAAGTTCTATTAATCTTTCTACTTTTTGCCACGGTACACCACCTTCCCTTTACTGTTAAAAACGGAATAGCCGTATTTATCCGCACACTCCTTTGCATTGTCAAGGTTTTTAAAAGCTCCCTTCTGAGACTTGCTATCCTTGAAAGACTTGCGGACACGGTATGTTTCTTTCGGCTTTGGCTTTGAACCATCCTTAAACGCAACTCCAAGATATGCACAAATACCTTTTGCAATCGCCTTGCCGTATGTATCAGGCTTGCCTTTAAGTGTAGCCAAATCGCCTTTAATACTTCCTGTTTCAAGAATGCAAGCTGTCATATCCGTTCCATTCAGTTCCCAAAGGTCGGTTCTCTTCTGAACACCTCTGCTTCTCATCTTCAAGTCCTTCTTGATAGATTTTTCAAGACACTTTCCCAGCTTCTTTCCACTGCCGGACACATAAAGCGGCATTACCCCCTTAGGGGCACCGCTATAGTCGCAATGAATCGACACATAGAGCTTGCACCCTACGTTGTTCGCCCATCTAACATCAGCAATCATGTTTTTGTTATTTCCATGGTCAGCGTCAGAAATAACCTTAATCCCACAGCCACGGAGATACTTTACAGCCGATTTTGTGATTTTGAGCATTAACCCGGCTTCGGTATGTCCCTTATATACACAACCAGAATCCCAAGAACCATCAGTACTTACACCATGTCCACACTGAACCGCAATCGTCTTACTCATTCTCTTCACCTTCTTCGTCCGCTTCATCTTCTTCCTCTGCCAGTTCGTAATCCTGTACTTCACCATCGGTTAATTCAATATTTGGTCTAACGTTCAGTCCCAATGCCTGCTGGAAAGCCTGATTGAGACCTACGGACGCAAGACCGGAAACTGCACCGTATACAACTGAATCAAAGCTAATGCCGTTATAAGCCAAACCACAAACAATACCAACAACAAACAACACTGTTGGAATCCATTTATTGTCCATGGGGAGCCATCGTTTAAAAACAAAACCAAGGCACAAGCAAAATACAAGAATCTGAGGTACACAATACTGAGTAATAGTTGTCTGAATATCCATTAAAAAACCGCCTTTCTAGTGTTAATTAGTGATATTGTTTGTTATTTTATCCATCAGTAGTTCCCATCTAGTCACTACATCTGAATTACCGTTTAATTTTCTGTAGGTGTTGTATTCTTTCCTGATGTTATCAACCGTTTTTAGGCTGATTTCGTCAGCGTCAATTTCCAACAACCTATCTATCCTGTTGAGTAAATCATTTCTCAACATATACATAGTCCCAGTTTTAAGCAATTCCAGTGAGTCAATGATTTCAGATTGCGTTTTCATTTCATCTTCTTTACTCTTGCGATTCATAACATCTCTGCTCTGCAAGTATGACCAAAAACCGCCACTTGCAAAAACAATCGTAATTATTGTGATAACCATATCGGAAGTATTGTGAAGAACTTGCATTATATAAATTCCTAGCCTTTCTTTTTGGTTTTGATAATTGGCTCTGGTGCTTTAACTTTTGGTGCGGAATTCTTGCTGTTGATTTGAGACTTTATCTTTGCGGTTTTCTTGCTTGTTCCGCTTGCTGATGTTGCCATACTCTTATAATCGGAATCTGTAATATCAGATTTGAAAGCCGATGTTTTAAGCTGTACAACCTTTCCGGCACCGCCGGAAGAACCGCCACCGCCCCTTCTGCCGTATCTTTTACGACCATAATATCTGCGCCGTCGGTAGCCCCTCCGATAACCACCTCTACCGCCTTTATAATTAGGATTAAAAGTAGCCTTATCACTCCGCTTATAGGCTTCAAACAATGTGATTGCTTCGTCACCTGTAAGCTCTCCATCTTCAATGGCTTTGTTTAAGTATGGATAAAGGTTTTTCAGCGGATAGTTCTTATACAAAGTTCCGTCCTTGCTGTAACTAGGTTTTACCGCCCCTTCCAGAAAATCGAGAACCTTCTTCTTTCCATCTTGTGTTTTCCCAAGGTCTCCAAGCTTTGCTTTTTTGCTTGAAGTAACCTCGTTGTCATAACGAAAGTCAGTTTTCGTTTTTCCGTGAGCTTCATAAACCTTCATTGCCCCAGCTTTAACGCTACCCTTTTTCTTTGCTCCGCTACCTTGACCAAGGACAGCCATCTGCATATTGGCTTTATCTTCGTCACTGCCATCTTTCCACGCTTTTGTTGTATGCAACCATTCGACAACTTCTTTTGTATTTTTGAAGTTCTTGTTCATGATTTTTTGCTTTTCACCATCGGAAAGTCTGACGGCTTTTCGGTTAAAAGACGCATTTTCCACAAGCAAATCTTTCAATGCTTCTTTTGCTCCCTCTTTAGAATTTCGAGCTTTATTTATCGTTGAAACATCAACCGCATTGAGCTTCATTTTGCTTGCTTTTAATCCGTTCTTTTTTTCCATTCCATCGGAAGAAACCTTTAGGTTTGTATTATAGTAGCTCTTAGGAATAACGCTATCTGCCTTGCTAGAACCGTCTTTTTCAAGTCGCTTATAAAGTTCGGCATTTTCAACATCAACCTTTGTTCGCTTAACATCCTTAACATTTGCTGGGTTTAACAAGCTGTTAAATGCGGAAACCGCAATGTTTCCACGCTTTCCAGAAACTTCTCCCCAAATGTTTGTTTTTGCGGCTCCCGTATCTCTAAACTCCATGCCATTTTTAAGATTGTTGAACCAACGCTCTTTAGCCTGTCCACCTTCTGTTTCTGATTGAGTAATATTGTTATAGTCATATGGTCTGACTGTCTTAGCAATACCACGCAATACGTTTGGATAAAATGAAGCTGTATAAGATTCTGCCATTCCACCTATGGTGTTAATGACTGGGCTTACTTCTGAATCGCTATTTGCACCAGAAATGATATTGTCGAAAGTCTGCAACATTGATGTGGCTAATACTGGCTGAACAACTTCGTTCAGGATTTTAACCCCACCGGAAACATCGTCCCACACGCTACCAGTAAATGCGGTATTATCCCCAACACTTTGAAGTAGCTTTCCGCAACTTGCACCAAGGAATAGAGATGAAGCGGAAGGAGTCATCCAGTCTAATGTTATAGATTTCTGCTTGTCACCAACTTTAATGTTAATGGCATATTCTTGAACTCCAAGACTCTTGTTCATCTTACCTTCTGCATTACCGGAAAGACTTGTTGTTAGCGAAACAGAGTCATCAAGCGTATTCATGCCAAGCCATAACCCAATTGCCCCAATCGCCGTACCAGTTGCCCCAGCAGATAGTTTTTCGGCAAGGTCATTGATTTCATAAGCATTCTTTTCCGGGTCTTTAATGGCTTTCATAAATTTACTGCCATTAGATAAAAGTCCAATCGGCGAATATCTAACACCTTGTCTCATAATGTTTGCTGGTGTATTTGTATAAGGGAATACAGCGTCTACAGCCGTTCCAGCTATTTTATTCAATGTGGTAGCATTTTTTGAATATGACTTATTTCTTATACGATTCAGCTTATTTGCAAATTCATTCGCTTCACGGTATGTGGATTCTTTCGCTTCTTTCCTAGCATAGTGTCTGGCTCTATCTTCAAGTGTGGTCTTTTTTGCCTTGCACTGTCTTTCTACTGCGTCTATATCTGCAATGTCTTTCTTGAGCTTTAAAAGTTTCTGCTTTAACTCTTTCGAATCATTACCTTCAACTTCTTTTTTGAGCTTGTTAAGCTTCTGTAAAAGCTCACTTCTTTTTGCCCCGGCTTCGACAAGTTGCTGTTCATTCTTATCAAACCCATTAGCATTAAGATACTGCAAAAATTTCTTCTTGTAATTCAATGCAACAAAAGCTCTATCGCCCTTTTCAAGACCTTCACCAACAATATCTGAACCCTTTTCAAGCACTCTTAATGGGAGAGAATCGTCTTTGTAATACTCCTTCTTAACATCTGCGAATTTCTCCGTTGTTTTCATTACAATGTTTATGTCTCGATTGAAATATTTATCCAAAGATTGATACTTTGCTTCTGTTCCTGTAATTGTGCCAAGAATGTTAGAAACATCTTTTCTTGTAAGTTTCCCAACGGTCTTTTCATCAATAACACCAGCCTTATACAATGCGTCTTGTATAAACCGTGTTCCAATGTCGCTAATTGCACGTTCGGCAGAGAAAACCACGTTTCCTACAATGTTTCGAATCTGTGTTTTAGGACTGGAAAGCATGGCAAAGTGACGATATGTATTAATAATGCTTAAAATATCCTTGTTTCCGCAAATCTTATTAACAGAAGTGAAAATACGTGAGTACAACACTTGCAATTCGTCCTCGTCCTTTGTGGTTTTAACTGCTTCAAGCATTTTCCGGAATTCAGTCGGTGCTTCTGCTGTACCAAGCACCTTTTCAACATTAGCATTTCTATCTAAGAGGAAATCGCTCACGCTCTTAAACAAAGAAGAATATCTTCTTTCCGGGCTAAAAGAAGCAAAACAGCTCATTGCGTTCATGGTATTTCCGGCATATCCACCAAAACGTGCGATATATTCAGACGCAATAGCCATGCCCTTTTGAAAACCTTCATTTTCTGCAATGTTCCTAGAACAGTATGCATACAATGCTTGTGCCTTTAACATAACCTTATACATATCATCGTTGTAAAATCCTCGTTCTCCACTCAGATATGATGAAATGTCTCTAACTACTGCGTCAGGATTTGCAACTGTTCTTTCAATTGCTTTTCGTGCGTCATCTTTAGTATGCTTTCGATAGGTGTCTAAATAACCAGTATTTGACATTTCCTTGATGATTGAACGTGCTTCATCAGATTGAGCATTGTTATACATGGTTTTAACTGTTTTACCAGTTTTCATGCCATCATCTTTAATCCTATGCTCAACATTCAAATCATCAACATGTCCTGCAAACTCTTTGGATTCACCAACGGTTGTTGACACTTGCTGTCTCAGTTCGGAAAGTTCGTCTCCCGATGGAACATGGAAATTCAAGTCTCTTGAACTTGCTTCTTTTCCACTTGCATAAATGTGCGAAATTTCGGTTCCGAATTCATCTGAATACTGTTTAGCTCTATACGTTTTAATTACTTCATCAGCGAATCTATCCGCTTCGACTTCATCACCTCTTTCAACCGCTCTTTTGTAATCATCATATGTTTCGGTTAAAGCTCTATTCAGTGCATTACTCGGTTCAAGTTCATCAAGGTTCAAGCTCTTCACAACTTCATGTTTATCTGGAACATCTGAAACAGTAGACCTAGCATTTCTTTCTGCCACATCCAACATTTCATCAGTAGACCCCTCGTAGCCACCAGCCTTTTTAAGCGGTGTGCTTTCGTAAATATAGTCTTCAAGCGACCGCTTCACATCAGAATTTGTACTAGAACTCTGTTCTTTGTTGTTCGGTTTTCCTTTATCCTCAACCGGGAGTCCATCATCAACCATTACTTCTGTTCCAGATTCAGATTCGTTTAAAGCCTTTTCCTTTGCTTCAATGTCCTGTAATTCAGCTTCGCTCTTAATAGTGCTTTCAGCGTCATTGTTCTGAATATGCTTCTTTTGCTCTTCCTGAACCTGTTCTTTTCGCTGTTTAAGCTGTTCGAGTTCCTGATTGGTATCTGTAACCACCTTTTCTGCATTCGGATTCTCTCTATCAAGATTCTTTAAGTGCTGTGCATACTCGTACTGGTCTTTTGAAACAGCTTTACGCTTGCCGTTATTATCAAGAATAAAATGCTGTTTTGTCTTTCCGTTGTCTTTAACTTCAAAATCATTCTTGTAATTTCTATCAATGAATTCCTTTTTGGTTTCACCTGTTCCACGGTCAACCATTTTAAGACGGTTTCTAGCCTTTTTATCTGCGTTGAAACCTTTAAATTCATCGTTTTTCAAGAAGTCATCGTAGGTAAAGCCAGAAGCATTATTACTTGAAGATTCTTTTACAAGGTTTTTCCGCTGTGCCTTATAAGCGCCTAACTCATACTCTGTCTTATTGAATTCATAAGCCATTTCATCAGATATTTTATTTTTGAGTTTGTTTGCGGTCTCGATGTTCGCTTTGTCTTTCGCTTCAAGCTCTTTAATTTTTGCGTCCAGCTTTTTGAGTTTTTCCGCATGAACATCGTTACCAGCACTCTTCTTTTTCTGCTCCAAATAAACATCAGATGAACCACCTTCAATGGCACTATACGGAATACCAGACTTCTGAACAGCGTCTTTAGATACCTTGTTTTCGCCACCATTCACGCTCTTTACGTTTTCATAAACGCTTTTAGAATTTGCACTGGTTACCTTGTCTTTCAGAAGGTCTCTAATTTCAGGGTTTTTTACATTGTCGCTCTTTATAAGTCGTTCTTCGTTTCCAGCAAGCCTATCATAGTCGGTTCTTTTCTGTTCACCGGATTTGAACTTCTTTAATCCTGTGGACTCCTTATATTCTCCTGTTGCTGGGTCGTAAGACTTATCAATCTTTTTTAATGGATTGTCTTTATTGGAATCAAGTTCTTTATTAACAAAATCATCAATCTTGCTTACAGCTTCTTTTTTCGCCTGACGGCTCTTGAGAACAGCAGACCCCATTTCCAACGCTCCGCCAGTAGCAAGGTTAATCGCCTGATTTTTAGCAAATTCTTTTGTCCAAGAAGAATCCTTATCCTCATGCTTTGTCGCTGTTGCGTCAAGTGCGGATTGTGCCAAACCAGTTGTTTTATTAATTCCGTAATCTTCTGCAAGTCCACTTGCAAGTTTTTTAGAAATCTCCTTTGCTCTATCTGGTGAACCCTTAGCAAGCTTCTGTACAAGCTTTGATTTTTCAAGTGCCTGTTCCGCTGTTTCGCCCGTTTTCGTAAGCTTTGCGATACGGTTAATACCTTTTTCTCCAATGCCTTTGGTCAGGTCAGAAGTCATACCGTATGTAAGCATATTTCCGGCAAGTTCAGCTACAGTGCCAACTTCTCCACCAGTCACACCCTTTGCCTTTTTACCGCTCATTTCATGAAGGTTAGATGTAGCTTGTAACCGTTTTTCATCTTTCGTATTAGCCTTTGACTCAATTGGTTTTACCCATGTCTTATCAGCTTCTTTATCATTCTCTTTAAGGCTTTTTTTTACTTCCTTATCGGAAAGTGTTTCAAGTGCCTTTTCGCCACCAAGGGTAACACCTGTAGCGAATTTTCTTGCGGTATAAAGCGATTTAGGGTGATTCTTTGATTCGTATTCAAGTTCCTTTTTTTCTCTTTTAGCGTCCCCGATTTTCTGTTCCAGCTTCTTTTGATAGTTGGTTTTCCCTGTATCGCCCATGAATTTCTCATGTTTTTTCGAGGATTCTTTAAGTTTCTTAGTAAGGTTTACACCCTTTCCCTTTCCACTCAAAGCGATTGGAGAAGTTTTATCTTCTTCTAACGCTCGCTTTTGGAAATTGTCGGCAAAACTCTTGTATTTAACTTTATTCTCTGTAGACTTTTTCGCCTTTGCGTCAAGCTTATCTTTTATTGGGTTTTCAATTTTGGAATGGTCAACATTTGTTTTAGATGTTGCGTCAGTCCAAATTGTGCCACGCTTGAAAACATTTCCCCAATTTTGTTCGGTTCTTTTCTGTTCGCTTTCCTGTTTCGCTTTCCGTTTCTTTTCAGATTCACGGTAAGCATTATAAGCACGCCCAGAAGATGGGTTGCTAGGGGCAATCGTCCATGAATTGCCCCTACCGCTACCGCTACTGGAAGAACCGCCACTCTTTTTCTTTTTAGATTTCCCATCATCTCCAAGGAATGTTCTTTTAAACCATTTAAATAAACCCATAGTTCACCTCTAAAGACCGCTAATTCTCCATGCTGGCTGAAACGTACCTTTTGACTTTTTAGACTTCGCTTTGCTTGATTTTCCCTTGCTCTTCTTTGGCTTAGATTTTGTGGAAGGGGCTTTATAAGAATATCCAGTGCCACCATAATTGTTTCTATAGCCACTATAACCGCTTCTATAGCCACCATAGCTACGGCGAGAGCCGCCCCCACCACCGCCACCGCTACTTTTTTTTTTAGCGATTTTCCAGTTCGTGAATCCCTGCTCCAACAATGCAACCTTATACTTCTTGTTAGGTTCCTTGCTTTTCTTCATTCTAGCAATCGCTTTCTTCCAAGCCTTCGAACTGTTATATCTGTTTGCGACAGAATTTGCAAAGTATTGAAGGTCAAGTTTATTTTGTTCCTGTTCATACTTCAATTGATTTTCCATTGAAGTATGATATGCCTTTGATAGATTTTCTTTGTAGTTTCTATCATATTCTGCCACGTTGTTATTGTATGTGGTCTGCAAGTTGTTCAGTGATGTTGCTCTTCCAGACTCGTTATTGGCAAGGTTTTGTCCGTATGCGTTGTTCATTCGAATAACTGCGGATTCGGACGCTCCACCCGTTAAGCCGTTATTTGCAAGCTGTGATGGCAAAGACTTTTGAGCTTGCATATTCTGAATATAATACTGCCTAGCATTGTTGTTATACTGTGCATTGGTCGTTCCCTGGTCGGCTTTAAGCTGGTTTCCCAAACCACTTACATATGCGTCCCTAGACGCTTTTTCATACTGTGCATACTTGTTATAAATATTTGTGTATGGAGTTTTGCTTGAGCTTGATTTCCAGTTTACACCGCCTAAGTTTAGAGTAGTAGAAGCCATTGTTTCACCCCCTTTCTACACGCTCATTCCTAGCGTGTTTTTATAATATGCAACAACCGAATCATCTATTGTATAATCCTTTAGGTAATCGCTATCCATAAAAGCGATAAGCTGATTCAGTTTATTGGCTAACAAATCAGGGTAACTATCAAATACCTGTTTGTTTTCGGTTGGTGTGCCAACCAGAATATCCGGTTGAGACTTCACCATTACTTTTGAAATTTCGCTGGGTGTTACTCTGAAATTTTGAACTGACATGCATTATCACCTCTTCGCATAATTCCCAATCGTATACGTTTTAACTATATTTGTTATGCCAAACGGCTCGGCTCGTTTATTTTCAAGCACAAATTGAAGTCGTTTGTATTTCTTGATTTTCTTTTTCGGGAACACATCAGAAACAACTGCATTTGATTTGAATGAGAATTTTGTTAAATCAATTCTTTCGAAACTGAGCAAGTTTGTTTCATAAATTCCCAAATATTGAATATCGTTACCATCTTTTATTAGCGTTAATTCAACGCTAGATTTGGCATATGGAGCAACGGTAAGCATTGTTCCCTTTTTATTAAGAGTCTTTAACTTTTGCGGTGAACCGTCATCATCAAATGTACTGCACCACTTACACCACACTGGTGTACCAGTCCATGTTACAGAACCGATTGTCGGTTCTTCTTTTTCCTCAATCATTCTAGGAATAATTTCAGCGTCTTTACCGCTATATACAATTTTTGTCCAGTAAACAGTTTTATTGGTAATTGCTCTGCTGTTTACATTCTCTCTTGTGTCCCAATTATCTTCTGGAGCCTTGTTTGATTCAGATGAATTGAACAGCACCGAAACAACCTCTACCATGTGTGCGTCATCGTAATATTTATAGTATTCCGAAAGGTCATCATTCCACCGATAAATGAAATCCCCATCACTGAACAACATAACATCGTCAACAACGTACATTTCTTTTATACTAGGCATTGAATCAAAGAAATAGCATTCGTAAGAAGTGTTATTTCCCCTTACAGAATCTTTGTGTCTGCTGTCCAGAACGTACATTTTTCTGTTTATGGCTATGTAATAATAGCCGTTCCACGTTATGCCTACAGCGTTTTTCAGGTCAGGCTCTTTGCACAACTTTCGGTTTATTCTTGCACTTCTATTCACAGCGTACTTATCAGATAACCAGTTGGTCAAAACACCGTATACACCGTCTTTTGATAGGAACAATGGTTCATCGTTCAACGTACCAGTACAGTGACCATTAATGGCACCAATACCAGAATTGGAAGGTTTTATAGAATACCTAGTTTCCGTTTCTCCTGTTGTGGTATTAACCGTCTCAGTTGATTCAGAAGCCACATAAATTGTGTTTGTCCCGGTTCCGTCAGTGATGATTGATAGATTCGAATTTAATCTTGCAAACGACATTATGTTGTGGTCAACTTCAAGCCAATAGTTATCCGGCACCATCAGCATTCTGGAAGGCTCAGAATAATACGCTTTATTATCAACCCCCACAAAAAGCCGTGTATTGAAAACTGTGAACACCTCAGATTCAATCAGCTCTATAAGCTTTGAATTGTATACACCACGGCAAATGTCATAGTCGTGAACAACATTGTGTTCCTCTTCTATCTCCTTAGAGAATGGAACAAATGTTATACGTACACTGTCTTTACCTGTTACTGGTGACCATGAAGGTGGATTCTTGAATGTTACAATAGGCTCATGAATTTTATACTTTAGCATTGTATAACCGCTTGTGTATATCTTTCCGTTCCTGTAATATGTATCAGCCCAATATCCATACTCCGGCTCCCCTTCATCAAGCGTGAAGTCGGTTGTTTCGACCCATGAACCGTTGCTGTCCATTACTTCGACTTTGACATAATCCGTTATTTTCGCATAGTTTGGAATTTTAAATTTAGTTTGAGTTTGCTGTGAACCATCATTTGGATTAGATAGAACATAACTGCACATCTGGTAAATGCTCAATAGGTTCTTTCCATACAGCGACTCGCCACCAGTGCCGTTTTCTGGATTGGTAATCGAAAAGGTTGTGAGTGGGATTATTTCACTCGTGGTTGGAGCAGACATTCCCGGAACATCACCTTGCGACATCATGTGTTTGCCTACACCGGAAAGAATATACTCGCCATTTAACACATTTACCCGGATATACGCATTATGCGTAAGGATATACATATAGTTCTTATAAGAGAAAATCTTTCTAATGTATATATCAGTTGTCGCATTTGGGTTATTCCCGGTATCCAGTTCTATAGCCCGAACAACTTTTTTTTCTTTAACCTTAAAATCAGCAAATTCAACTTCAAGTACAATAATTTCAGACTTGCTTTCTCCGCTGTGCTTTTTGATTCCGTATAGCTTATCCATGATGGATATGAAATAAATAAACCTATCGTTTGGATATGTTGAAACGGTTTTATCTTCCTCGAACACTCTGTACCCCGGACGCTTAATCGGGTTACCGCCCAAATCAGAAATCATATTCACCATGTTTGGAGAATGATTCTTGTCTACATCGGTAACATCTTTCTGGAAGTCGACCCCTAAAAGCGTTCTGTACTGCGTTGCGTACATTTTAGGTTCGCTAGGCATTTTCATTTGTGCCATTTAAAATCCCCCCTCTATCAACGCTCTTCTAGGTGTTTTCGCTACCGCTACAATCTGATTCTTCATATCGTCATACTCATTCCAATACAAAGTCGCTTTACTTAAATCATCGTCAAGCCAAATATAGTGTGCCGAAAGCAACGGCAACAACGGTTCAAGAATTTCTGGGAAATTGATTTTCTGGGTATCTTCTGTCTCTGCTGTAATCCGCTTTGTTTTAGGTAGAACCCACTTATTGCGCTCTGTTCCGTCAGAATCTTCTTCTGTGGTTTCATATCCCCAAGATTCTTCATATCGCAAATAATCAGCAATTTGGAGAATCACAGTTGAGCGAATAATTGAAACAGCTCTGTTTACAGAATTACGAATCAATCTTCCGTATTCACTTTCGCTTGTAATTGAATCTTCCTCAAATCCCAAATCCACAAGCATTTCTTTTAAATCGCCCCATGTCATTGACATAAGTAGTACCCCCAAATTTCTTAAATAGGTGGGGCAATAATTTACCCCACCTTGTAACTCTACGGAAGTTCTACAGCGGATACTTTGAGTTCAGCGGTAGTCTTTCCAACAAGCTTGCCTTTATTATCACCGCTAACGTGCTTATATGCTCCACTGTCAACTACAACAACTGCTGTAGCATTTCCAGCTACGCTAAATGCTACATCGTCTCCGACACCCTGAATACCATCACCAACCGGGATAGTTACCTTGGCTTCGGAAGCACCAGCGTTTCTGAACATAATAGCTGTCTTGTAATCTGCTCCGGTCATGTCAACCGCAAAATCACCAGTCACGCTAGTTTCAGTAATGTTTGTTCCGTCATTGAGAACGGAATATACCTTTTTTACATTCGTTACTGCCATATTTAACACCTCTATTCTTACTTATAAGATACCGGAATATTGATAAACTCTTTCGGTCTAACAATCTTCGTACCAAAGAGTACAAAACCCTTAACAGCGTCCGCAAATCCATCTTCCGGGCGGTATGGCTCGGTATGTGGCTCAGACTTAGCAAGTGCGATTGCTCTCTGGGTCTTAACCTGAATCAGGTCATGACCTTCCTTATCCTTTGCCACATTGTTAGACAATCTGATAACTGCGTTGCTGTATTTTGCAATCTGACCATTTTTCAGGTATTCAGAATTGTTTGTATCAATGTGTGTATATACCTGTTTGAATCTGGTATAAAATGCTGGTGGAATGGTAACAGTAATCAGTGTGCTTGGGTTTACGTCCATCTCGTAAAGGTGCTGTAAAGCCAAATCCAGAATGCTCAGTGCGTTACCGTCCTTGCCACCAATAATCTCTACTGGTGTCATTCTCTTTGCCTGTTTATCGTTGGAGAGTTCCGCAATTGCTCTATCGATTACGTTTCCGGTTTCCTCGGACGCTTCTGTATTCAGAATCGGGAGTACCCCATTAGCCCCCTGTGCCTTATCAATGTCATCAACCGCATAGTTGAAGGTTGCTACATGGTCAACAATCAGGGAAGTGGAAGTATCTTCTACTCTCTCTGCCTCTTCCAGCTTAATACGGTCTTTATTAGTAAACATTGTGATTTTCGGCTTGCCGACACCCTGAATTCTTACAGTATCTCCGACACCTTTAATCTCACCGGAATACTTCTGGTTAGTGTCGTTTGCGTATACGGCTACTCTTTCCAGCTCACGCTGAATATCTTTGCTCCAAATCTTAGCCTTAAAATTATTGAAAGACATATCTTTCCTCCTTTAAAAATCGTTTATAGTCGCTTCATTGATCGCATTACCTTATCCCAATTTGCGTCCAGTTCTTCGTCCGTCAGATTATCCAATTCTTCGGAAGTGTAGTAATCTCTATCAATCTTTGTATCGGCAATTCTGCCAATTTCACTAGGCGGGTAAACCTTTTCCTTCTGGTCTTTCAGAAGAGACGCATAATAAGCGTCTGTAGCGTCTAGCCCGGCACTGATATAATTGATGAAAGATTCTCCCAAATCGTCCAAAGATTTAACCGTTGGGTCGATTCCCTGAATCGTTCTCAAATCTTCTGCCATACGCTGTTCAATCTGAATGTTCATGAGCTGTTCTTGCAGTTCTTCATTTTCAGAACGCAATTCTTCCGCTTCACGTGAACGCTCAAATTCTGCTCGTACCTCTTCTGGGTCTCTGCTATCAGCATAAGCATTAGCTTGAATGGAGAGTTCTTTTGCGTCATCACCAGTGAAATATCTATTAAGTGCGTCAAACATCAGCTTGTTATCATTTTCAAGCTCTCTATTTTTTCTCCGCATTTCAGCAAATGCGCTATCCTGTGATGTTCGACCACCTTCTTGATTTTCTTCTGGTTCTGAGACAACCTCTTCGGATTCTGACGGGTCAGCGACTTCCGCCGTTTCTACGCTTTCTTCATCTTCGTTTAGTGGTTCAGCGACCTCCACTGTTTCTTCGCTTGTATCGTTGATGTTGTAATCGTCGTCCATTTTAGTCCTCTCTTTAAATTGGGGTTTTAACTTAATTGTGCGTGTTCACGTTTCCGCTTTTCACGCTTTTCACCAATATATTCATCAAGAAGCTTTTCTGCGTCCTTCTCTGCCTTTGCAGTTTTGGAGTCCTTCTCCTTGTTTGTTTTTGGTGAATCTTCCCAACCGCACCAGTTTTTTAGTGCTAGTGCAGAAGCGTTAGGAACATAGTGTTTTAACATTGCTCCCGAAGCTATAACATCTGCGGTCATAGCTTTCATTTTTGCAGAAGCATGTGGGTGTAAATTTAGCCACCTGTACATTTCACTGGGTCGATACCCTAGTGATTTTGCGAATTTTGAACGTGTTGGAATATATTCGTAACCGTCTTTCTCTACATCGTCAAGAAAACTTTCGTATAATTCCAGCAATTCATCTTCCGTATAAGAATCTAATTTCTTCATTAGTTGCCACCTACCATCTGTTGAACCTGTTGTGCCGACATACCGCCACTATCGGAAACATCTTGACTGGCAATTTCCGGTTGCACCTCGTTATTTATCTCTAAATCACCCGGCATACCGTCCATGGCAAGTTGCTGTCGCTCCATTGCCTGTTGCTGTGCAAGCTGGGCTTGTCTCCGCTGTTCCGCAATCCTAAGCAGTATTTTCTTATCAATACTTGCGTGTTCCGGGTATGCTTCTGCGAACTCGTCAAAGGTGATTTTGTTGTTGTTGAACAAGTTCGAGATTTCCTGTTGGCTTGTCATTCTTGAAAGCGTTGTATCTTCCGCAATGTCAATTCGTACATTTGGAACAATGTTTTCAATCTCTTCTGCTTCAACTCGGATTCCATCAAATTCAATGCCATCTGGATAGTATGCTTTCCAAATGTCAAACCACAGAAGAGCCACGTTTTCAACAAATTCTTGATACATGGTCACTTGGTCGTTAAGTGGCACTTGCTGTTGGTCTCTAATGGTGGTTGCCGCTGTACCAGATACACGGCTTAAATCAATGTTTCCTAGTGCTGTATCAGAAGCACCGGACAAATCCTTGGTTTTCTCTAAAAGCTCGTCAGAAAGCAATTTAGCGTCCTGTGACTGTGCCTGTGGGGATAGGTATGCTATCATCTGTGAGATAGCTTGTGCATTTCCACCTGTAAGCCTTAATGCAGAACCTACCTTGTCTAAATCCTCTGGATTTGCAAGCATACCTTCATCATATGCAACCCTTGGGAATGCAGTCATCTTTACACTGATTGCTCTCCGGGCAAGCGTTTTATTAAGTTCAAGCTGATTTGGGATAAGATGTTCAACCTCGGAAGAACCCCTTGCAGTATTCGGTACTTCTTCCCAAATCATAGGTACAATCGGATACATGGTAAGTCCAGTTCCAATTGGTTCATTATTCTTCGTTTGTGCTATCGGGTGTAGTTCTTCATAGATAACATTCTTCGTTGCTCTTGCTATGTGAACTATACCCTTCTTTTTTTCCATATATACAAGGCTTGTAACCTTGTTCGATACCTCTTGTTTGTTGTAAAGCTGGGTATCGTTGTCAGAATCGGTCATAATCAGTGCTAGTTCCTCTTCTGTACAACCTTGTAACTTTGCTCTTTCCTTTACAACATCTTTTGTTAGTCGTTCTTCAATGATAATCCACGGCTGTTCCTGAATGTCCACCGTGTTTTCATCACCTAAACGCATTTGTGTATTGTTTACAATCTGCGGACTCTTCCTTGTGTCACCAGAATACCAGAAAACATAAGAATCGCCCTGTACAGCACTGTGTTTCAATGCCTTTCGTGCAACTCGGTTCATTTTCGCCTTTTGCCACGAAATATCAAACAGACTATTCATTCTATGGCAAACATCATCGTTACCAAATTCAAGGTTTCCAGAATTCATATCACTGAAAATTGCCGTAATTGCGTGCTGGGAAATGCTTGAAACCTTATAGTTTACTGTCTGTTTGATGAAATTCAGCATTGGCAAATCTTCCAAACCTTCCGAATCCTTGGTTGCTTCCCACTGTTTACCAACAAAGAAATTCCAGTTCCGTTCGGTCTTTAACAGAATGTTCTTTCCGTCCATATAATGTTTGGACTTTTCATACTTTTGCCAAATATCGTGATAACCAACTTCTCCCATTGTCTACCCCTTAAATATGAGCTTTATCAATTCTTGCAAGCAGTTCTTCTTCCGGTGTCGCTTTTCTCTTCGTTTTCCGAACGAAAATTTTCTTCTGTGCGTTCACGTTATATCCGATGATAAAAGCAGTAATCGTGCAGATAGGCATTAGAACCGCAAGTATAATGATTGCATAATACATTAAATGACCTTCACCTTCCCATGTCCCTCAGCTTTTTCAGTGAAATAGCCGGGAAACATCTTCTCAAACAGTGACTTTTCCTTCTTTTTCGCCCTGTCTCCACGCTGATAAATCAATCTATTCAACGCTTGCGACATACTGTCCACTTGGTCATCGTGTACACCGTTAGGAAATGACGAACACTCATCAACAAAATCGTTCGTGAAGCGTTTATTCCTTGGTAGATACACGTTCCCGGACTCAATAGCACCTAAAATCGCCTGTACACGTGACATTTTGCTCCCATTTGGTAGCACAGCTATGATTCCAGACATTTCACTTCTAAGCATTGTGATAATTGCTGAACCGTTCGCCTTATCCTCGATTAGTGTCACTTTACACTCTTCGTATTGTGCTCTTAATCGCCGTATTTCTAGTATCGTATTAGGGAAATTTAGGTGCTTTTTTACTGCGTCTACCAAATAATAGTTTGTGCCACTTTTCCCCCAAACTTGGATTGCTACAAAGTCGGAAGTATCATCATCTTTAAATGAAGCGTCCACGGACATTACCCATTGAACCATGTTCTCGGGTAAATCATCGTAATACTGCCACCAGTCACGCTCGATAATGTTACCTTCAATTGCTGTAGGTCTGCCTTGATACAATGCGTTCCATGTCATCGAACCGCTCTCAGACAACATGGTGGACTTCATTATGTCAAGCCACTCTTTATCCTTCCCAATCTCTGGACATAACGAGTCACCTATATGACGGTGTAGAAGGTCGTTTTCGTCCTCACATTCGCATGGAAACCTCAGATACCTAATATTGGTCTCTTCATCAAGCAATCGCCCTGCTAGGTCGTCTTCATGCCATCTAGTCATGATTAAAATTACCTTTGCATTTGGAGCAAGTCTTGTTCTGAATGACATTAGCCATTCATCGTAAATAAGGTCTCTTCTGCTCTTCGAGGACGCTTCTTGTCTGTTCTTGATAGGGTCATCGATGATTAGAAGGTTTGCCGGGTTACCTGTAACACCAGTGCCAACACCTCTTGAAATCATTCCACCTGTATGACCTTCAATTTCAAATTCAAGTGCCTTGGAAGAATCTTTCGATATATCTATGCCAAATATATCTCCACCAAATTCACGTATCTTGCTACGATTTCTTTTACCAAATTTAATTGCAAATGTTTCATTATAGGAAATCTCAATGACTCTATTGTTCGGATTTTTCCCCAAATACCAGCTCGGCAAGGTCTCTGTGATTGTCTGGGACTTTCCGTGCTGTGGTGGTGTATGTATCACCAGTATTTCATATGGTACGTTGTTTTCAGTCTCTATGAAGTTCTGAACATACTTACATAGAAATGAATGAAACCTTGTCTTATACCACATTCCCTTGTGTACATACTTTACATACTCGGAATAATCCGTCCTCAATATTGCATTGTATGTTTCTATTGCATTTGCCATTGGTAATCTCCGTATTATGGGGATAACTGGAATTGCACCAGTCCGCAAGGTTAATGCTCACGCTGTTTTGTTATCTAACACCTTGGGAGTCTATATATCCCCTTATTTAGAATTTTTTTAATTTTTTTAGACACTGTTTATTATTTGACCTACCCCCATGTTTGGGTATACCCCTATGTTAATTTTGAGAGCGCTTTCGATGTGTAAGTACATTTTATATATATAGAGAGAGAGACAACAGACACGATGGGGCAGAACCGTTCATTCACACACGTGTATGGGTATCGGTCTAATCCTACTCGAAAAAATTTTCTTCCTATATATCAAGCGTGCGTGTGGGTGGGGGGTGGGGGTGGTGATTGTCTTCCTATGTATTGTGTGTGTATGT
>ERZ1026856.569-NODE-569-length-21901-cov-11.016296_pt1 | contig 21901 bp, 17 predicted proteins | sample MGYA00380158_ERZ1026856 | MGnify/ENA primary metagenome ERZ1026856 (study PRJEB33269, sample SAMEA4719794) | human gut metagenome | biome: human-associated habitat; feature: organic feature; material: feces | place: Cameroon | collected 2013-10 ...
CCCTGCGGCCTACCTATCGTTTGCTGATTGGTATTCCAGGAGCCAGCAACGCCTTTGCTATCAGCCGTAGATTAGGCCTAAGCGAATCCTTGATTATTCGGGCCAAGCAGCTGATTCAGGCTGACCATGCCCAGTTTGAGCAGGTTATTAATCAGCTGGAAAAGGAAAAAATGCTTTATGAGCAAATGAATGCGGATATTGAAACCAGATTGCGCCGGGCGGAGCAGATGGAGGCCAGAGCTGAGGCTATGCGGGTGGAGCTGAATCAGAAAAAGGCTGATATTATCCGCAAGGCCAAGGATGAGGGAGCTGTGCTGGTTCGCCGTATGCGTCGGGAATCTGAGGCTGTTATCAAAGAACTGAAGGAGCAGTTTAACGATCAGGGTATCCAGAAGCGACAGGCTGCCATTCAGGAGGCCAGAGCCAGAATTGATGAGGCAGCAGGCAAGGTTCGTCAGGGCATTGTTTCCGTCAAGGCCTATCGCAAGTCTGTGGATTTGAAGGAACTGGAGGCTGGAGATATTGTTTATGTCACCAAGCTGGATCAAAAGGGAACAGTGCTTTCTGTGAAGGGCAAGGAGCTGGAGGTTCAGCTGGGCAGTATGAAGATAAATGTCAAGGCCAAGGAATGCAAATTTGTGGACAAGGCTCCCAAGGAGAAAAAGACTTCTGTGGGCAATGGCAAAAAATCTGGCAGCAGGGGCAACAGCTTCATGGGCAAAACCCAGCAGGCCCATCGGGATATTGATATTCGCGGTATGATGGTGGATGAAGCCGAGGTAGCCTTGGATAGATTTATTGACGATTCTGTTATGGCAGGTTTGAGTCAGGTATTGATTATTCATGGCAAGGGTACCGGGGCCTTGCGGAAGGGTGTACACAGTTATTTGAAGCGCCATCGCAATGTGGCCAACTTTAATTTCGCGGATATGAGTGAAGGTGGAACCGGGGCAACCTTGGTGGAACTGCAATAATTGTCTACCCAAGAAGGTATTTTTGTGGTAAAATGTATTCTGTATTTGTGTGATTAAATGTTTATCACTCTTACTAAGGAGGCATTCCATGGAAAAGCGTACAGGAGCGGCCAAGAGAACAAGGCAGACTCATAAACCGCCCCAGAAAAATAGCGGTACTAGAATATTGACTGTCTTTGCTGTGATTTTGGCAGTGATGATAGCAGGTGTTGGCTGCGGATTTCTGACAGCAACCCTGAATACCAAGCAGGATTTGGAGGATGTAAGGCCGGCGGCTTCCTCACATATTTATGATATTAATGGCAACGAGCTGGCTAATGTTCATGCTGAACAGAATCGAGTGCCGGTAAAAATCGACAAGATTCCAGAGCATTTGAAGGATGCTTTTATTGCCGTGGAGGATGTGCGGTTCTATGAGCATGCTGGTGTAGACCCCAAGGGTATTATGCGTGCTGTTATAGCCAATATTACCAATAAGGGTGTATCTGAGGGTGGCTCTACCATTACTCAACAGCTGGCCAAGAATGCTTACTTGACTCAGGATAGAACTCTGAAACGCAAGATACAGGAGGTTTTCCTGGCTTTGCAGCTGGAACGGAAATATACCAAGGATGAGATACTGGAGCTTTATCTGAATCAGATTTATTTTGGTCAGGGTGCCTATGGTGTCCAGGCTGCAGCCAAAACCTATTTTGGCAAAAATGTTGAGGATTTGGATTTGAATGAATGTGCCATGCTGGCCGGTATTCCCAAGAGTCCAAATTATTTCTCACCTTTGAACAATTTGCAGGCAGCTCAGGAGCGCAAGGGCGTAGTTTTGGACCAGATGTCTAAATATGGTTATATTAGCAGTTCCACAGCTGCCAAGACCAAGGCCGAGAATCTGAATCTAGTTAAATCCCAGCCACAGTCTGACAACCATTTTGCTTCATATTTCATCGATTATGTAACTCAGCAGATGATTGAAAAATATGGTGCCGATGCCGTATATCAGGAAGGTCTGAAGATTTATACTACCTTGGATAAGGATATGCAGCAGGCAGCAGAGGCAGCTATGCAGAATCTGCCTAACTACTCCACTGATGGCAGCGGCAACAAGCAGCCACAGGGAGCACTGGTAGCTATTGAACCATCCACAGGCTATATCAAGGCTATGGTAGGTGGTCGTGGCACAGACCAGTTTAATCGTGCTACTATGGCAGAAAGACAGCCAGGCTCAGCCTTCAAGCCATTTGTCTTTGCAGCAGCTTTGGAGAATGGTTTGACACCATCCTCTACTGTTGAGGATAAGCCAATTAATATTGGGGGCTGGCAGCCTCAGAACTACAGCCGTAATTTTAGCGGTACTGTTACCATGCGTTATGTGGCAGAACACTCCTTGAATGTACCTACGGTACGGATTGCTCAGGAGGTAGGCATGGATAAAATTATTTATCTGGCTGAGAAGATGGGTATTTCCACCTTTGTTAAGGAGGGCGCTGCCAATGATATGAACTATGCTGTGACCATCGGTGGTATGACCAAGGGTGTAACTCCTCTGGAAATGACCAGCGCCTATGGCACCTTTGCCAATGATGGTGTTCATGTGGCACCGGTGGCTATTGTCAAGGTAGTGAATCAGAAGGGGGAGGTTCTGGAGGAAGCTCATCCAAAATCTGAGCAGGCAATCAAAAAGACCTCGGCTAATGAGCTGACCAGCATGTTGATGGGGGTTATTGCCAGAGGTACTGGTACTGGTGCCAATATTGGCAGACCAGCAGCAGGCAAGACCGGTACTACAGATAATTATCAGGATGCCTGGTTTGTAGGCTATGTACCTGATTTGGTAGCCGGTGTCTGGGTGGGCTGTGATGATAATTCCCGCATGGGAAATATGACTGGCGGTACTACCCCGGCAGCCATTTGGAAAGCCTTTATGTCTAAGGCGGTTCAGTCCATGCCAAATAAGAATTTTAGCGGTGCATATCTGACACAATCCTCTGATAAGCCAGTGGCTTCCGATAAGGAAAAGGATAAGGATGCCAAGGACAAGGACGGTAAGGATACTAAAAAGGATGCCAAGAATCAGCAGCAGACCAATGGTAATAATGCTGGCGGCCAGTCTGCGCCACAGGCACCAGATGCAGCTCCGGCACCAGCAGCACCAGCACCGGTTCCGGGAGCTGGCGGTAAAAAAGCTAATTAATTGCTAAGTTGGGGCCGATAGGGAAAAAACTATTGGCCCATACAAGGAGAGATAGATAAAGTGAGTACAAGTATTTTTGATGTATTGAAGGAAAGAGGCTATATTGCCCAATGCACCAACGAGGACGAAGTGCGGAAAATGCTGGCTAACGAGAAGGTAACCTTCTATATAGGCTTTGATCCAACAGCAGATAGCCTTCATGTAGGTCATTTCCTGGGCTTGATGGTTATGGCCCATATGCAGAGAGCAGGCCATCGTCCTATTTGTCTGGTAGGCGGCGGTACTGGTACTGTAGGTGATCCATCTGGTCGTACCGATATGCGCAAGATGCTTACAGATGAGGATATTGAGTACAATTGCAATCGCTTCAAGGAGCAGATGGCTAGATTTATTGATTTTAGCGACGACAAGGCTCTGATTGTTAACAACGGAGATTGGCTCCGCAAGCTGAACTACATTGAGCTGCTGCGGGATGTAGGACCTCATTTTACTGTTAATCGTATGCTGACAGCTGAGTGCTACAAGAACCGTATGGAAAAGGGCTTGACCTTCCTGGAGTTCAACTACATGATTATGCAGTCCTATGACTTCCTGGAGCTTCATCGTCGTTACAATCTGAAGCTGGAAATGGGTGGCGATGACCAGTGGTCCAATATTATTGGCGGTGTAGAGCTTACCCGTCGCAAGACTGGCGATGCGGTCTACGGTCTTACATTTACTTTGCTGACCAAGAGCGATGGCAAGAAGATGGGCAAAACTGCTGGCGGTGCTCTCTGGCTGGATAAGGAAAAGACTCCTGTCTATGATTTCTATCAGTACTGGCGCAATGTGGACGATGCTGATGTGGAGAAGTGCTTGGCACTTTTGACCTTCCTGCCTATGGAGGAGGTTCATCGTCTGGGCAGCCTGCAGGATGCTGCTATTAATGAGGCCAAGAAGGTATTGGCTTATGAGGTAACCAAGCTGGTACATGGCCAGGAGGAGGCAGACAAGGCTCAGGCTGCTGCAGAGGCGGTATTTGGCGGCTCCGGCTCCAATGAGAATATGCCTACCATTCAGCTGACTGCCGAGAATGAGGGACAGAAGCTTTTGGATATTCTGGTGGGTGCTCAGGTATTTGAGTCCAAGGGCGAAGGCCGCCGCTTGATTAAGCAGAATGGTCTTTCTCTCAATGATGCCAAGGTGGCAGATCCAGATTACGTATTGACAGATGGGGATTTCACCGATGGTGAGGCTATTGTGAGAAAGGGCAAGAAGAAGTTCTACCGTCTGGTAAAATAATGCTATATGGCTGTAAGGCATATTTTCAGTTCATGCTCTTTGAGGCATAGGCTGTTAATATACTGGTTAACAGCTTTTTATCTGTCCTATGGACAGGCTATACAATAAACAAAGGAGTAATATACATGTCAGGACATTCTAAGTGGGCAAATATTAAGAGAAAAAAAGGCGCAAATGACGCAATTCGTGGCAAGATTACCACCAAAATCGGTCGTGAGATTACCATTGCTGTTCGTATGGGCGGTGCAGATCCTACCGGTAATATGCGTTTGAAGCTGGCTCTCAGCAAGGCTAAGTCCAACAATATTCCAAAGGACAATATCAATCGTGCTATCCAGAAGGGCCTGGGTGCATCTGATGGCAGCAATTATGAGGAGCTGACCTATGAGGGTTATGGTCCTGGCGGCACAGCTATTATGCTGGATATTCTTACTGATAACCGCAATCGTACTGCAGCAGATATTCGTCACATCTTCTCCAAGCATGGCGGTAATCTGGGTGAGACTGGCTGTGTAGGCTGGATGTTCCAGAAGAGAGCCGTTTTCGTTGTAGAGAAGGAAACCTTTGATGATGAGGATGCCCTGATGGAGCTGGTACTGGAAGCTGGCGCTGAGGATCTGAAGAATGAGGATGATGTATTCGAAATCATTGCAGATCCAGAGGCATTTGATGATATTGAAAAGGCTCTGGGTGAAAAGGGCATTGAGACCGTTTCCGCAGAGGTTACTATGGTTCCTGATAACACCGTTAAGGTTGAGGGTGATGCTGCTGTAAAGATGCAGAAGATGCTGGATGCTCTTGAAGAAAACGATGATGTTCAGGAAGTATACGGCAACTACGAAATGGACGAGGAAGAGTAAAATTTGATTTATGGGGGCTGCCACATTGATATAATGTGACGGCTCCTTTTTTGCGAGGTGAATTTAGATATGTTGGCATTGGGCATAGATCCTGGCACGGCAATTTGTGGCTATGGCTTTGTGGAGGCTAGAGGCAGCAGGCTGATAGCCCATGAATATGGCGCTATTATCACCAGCCCAAAGGCGCCTATGCAGGATAGGTTGATGAAGATATACGACGGTCTGGATGAGCTGATAAAGAAGTATCAGCCAGATGCTATGGGAGTGGAGCAGTTATTTTTTAACCGCAATGTGGATACGGCTATTCCTGTAGGCCAGGCCAGGGGGGTTATTCTGCTAACGGCAGCCAAGAACAATCTCCGTCTTATAGAGAGAACTCCTTTGCAGGTTAAACAGTCTGTAACAGGCTATGGCAAGGCCACCAAGGAGCAGGTTATCTATATGGTAACCAAGATTCTGAATTTGCCCAAGCCGCCTAAGCCTGATGATGTGGCAGATGCATTGGCAGTGGCCATTTGTACTTCACATATGATGAACAGCTTTACATTTCGGAATAATTTGTGAATGTATTCATGTATACATACGGTAAAATGTTAAAAAGTGTGTTTTTGGGGTAGACGAATGACTTTTTTTATATTATAATATAACTCGTTTGAAACGTATTCAGGCTAATAAACCTATTTTAGGGGGAGAGACATGGCTTTAATTGTTAAAAAGTTTGGCGGTAGTTCAGTAGGCTCTACTGAAAAGATTATGAATGTAGCCAAGAGAATTATTGAAGAAAAAAAGCCTGGTGACCAGATTGTTATGGTTGTATCTGCAATGGGTGATACCACAGATGACCTGATTGAGCTGGCCAAGGGCATAAATAGCAATCCTTATCAGTACTCCAGAGAGATGGATATGCTGCTGACCACTGGTGAGCAGGTTTCTATTTCCCTGCTGACAATGGCTTTCAAGAGCCTGGGCCAGAAGGCTATTTCTCTGACTGGTCCTATGGTAGGCATGCGTACCAATTCTGTTCATACCAAGGGCAAGATTGTAGATATTAAGCCATCCCGTGTCCGCAAGGAGCTGGAGAAGGGCAAGATCGTTGTTGTTGCAGGTTTCCAGGGCGCCGATGAAAAGGGCGATCCTGTAACTCTGGGCCGTGGCGGTTCCGATACCTCTGCTGTAGCATTGGCTGGTGCATTGAAGGCTGATGCCTGCGAAATCTATACAGATGTTGACGGTGTATATTCTGCTGATCCTCGTCTGGTACCTGATGCTCGCAAGATGAAGGAGATTACCTACGATGAAATGCTGGAGATGGCTCGTCTGGGAGCTGGCGTTATGCAGCCTCGCTCTGTAGAGATGGGTATGTATTTCAACATTCCAATCCACGTTCGTTCAACCTTTACCAACAAACCAGGCACTATGATTAGGGAGGCATATACAATGGAAGAGAAAGATTTCTTAATTCGTGGCGTAGCCCATGATAGCAATGTAGCAAAGGTAGCAGTTCTGGGTGTTCCAAATGATCCAGGTGTAGCTCATGCTATTTTCTCCGCTTTGTCCGAGAAGAACATTGCTGTAGATATGATTGTTCAGAGTATCAGAAATATTGAGAAGAATGTAACTGATATGGTATTCACCATTACTCAGGATGATTTGGCAGAGGCTAAGAAGATTGTGGATGGCGTTGCTGAAAAGCTTCACGCTGTAGCTGTTCTCATTGAAGAGGATGTAGCCAAGGTTTCCATCGTTGGCGCAGGTATGCTGGGCAACCCTGGTATTGCTACCAGAATGTTTGGCGCTCTGGCTGATGCCAAGGTAAATATTGATGCTATCAGCACCTCTGAAATCAGCATTTCCTGCCTGATTAAGGGTTCTCAGCTGAAGGAAGCTGCCAATGCAATTCATAAGGAGTTCTTCCCAGAGAAGTAATTCTGCATTGAAATAGTTATAAAAACAGCAGGTTTGCCAAGGCCTTGTGTTTTGGGTGCCTGCTGTTTGTAGGTTTTGATTTGTTATGAAATTTTGATATATCTAATATATAGGAGGCAATATATATGAGTTCTCAGGTTGCAACCAACCGTGTAGGTAAGAAGCTTGTTGATGTTATCTTTGGTGCCAGCGCTGCTTGCGGTGAGGCTATCAAGGAGCATGGTGCTGAGGCTGTTACCAATGCTACCATTGGTGCTATTATGGGCGAGGATGAGAAGCTGGCCTGCATTCCTACTATGGAGAAGGTTTTCCACAATCTGCCTATTGCTGATGCTATTGCTTATGCACCAATTGCTGGTTTGCCAGCTTATCTGAATACCGTTATTGACTTGACCTTTGCTGACAACAAGCCAGATGGCTATCTGGCAGCTGTAGCTACTGCAGGTGGTACTGGTGCGATTCATCATGCTATTGTGAACTATTCTGAGATTGGTGATCAGGTATTGACCTCTGACTGGTTCTGGGGTACATACAATGTACTGTGCCAGGAGCAGGGCCGCAGCCTGGCTACCTACAAGCTCTTTGACGAGAACCAGAACTACAATCTGGCATCCTTGGCAGAGAAGATGGAGGAGCTTTTGGCCAAGCAGGATTCCCTGCTGTTGATTATCAACACTCCTGCTCACAATCCTACTGGCTACAGCCTGTCTGAGGCAGATTGGGATGGTGTACTGGAGCTGTGCAATACATATGCAGCTCAGGGCAAGAAGGTTAATATTATGGTGGATATTGCCTATATTGACTATGCAGGTGAGAAGAACGAGAGCCGTCGCTTTATGAAGAAGTTCAGCAATCTGCCAGAGAACATCTTCACCATGTTTGCATTCTCCATGTCCAAGGGTTATACCATGTATGGACAGCGTACTGGTGCCATTATCGGTTTGTCTGCCAACAAGGAGCTGGTTGACGAGTTCGTTAATGTAACCAAGTATTCCAGCCGTGCAACCTGGTCCAATATCAACCGTGGTGCTATGGCTGTACTGAGCAACATTCAGCAGGATCCAGAGCTGCTGGCTGCCTTTGAAAAGGAAAGAGATGATCTCTATGAGATTATTCGTGACCGCGCTGCTATCTTTATGAAGGAGGCCAAGGAATGTGGTCTGAATGCACTGCCATACAAGGCTGGCTTCTTCCTGTCCATTCCTGCCAAGGACTCCAAGGCTGTATGCGATGAGCTCCACAAGGATCTGATTTTCGCAGTACCATTGAAAGCCGGTGTCCGCATTGCAGTATGTTCCGTACCAAAGAAAAAGATGTACGGCATGGCTGCCAAGGTGCTGAAAGCATTAAAGGCTGTAGAAGGCTGATAAATTAAATAAATGTAAATAAAAACCGGCGACATCCAATCAGATGCCGCCGGATTTTTTTGCCCAGATAATTTTATTATCTGGGTTTTTTATTACCCAAATTTACCTAAAAGTTATCCACAGAAAGTGAAAAAATAAAAAATTTACACAATGTCTTGCGGGGGGGGGCATTCGTGTTATTATAATAGACATGTGGATAATTACGAAAAAATAAAAAATTTACGGGAGAGTTTGAGTTTTGCAGCAAAATATAATTTCCGAGGCCTGGCGGCCGAAGTTATTTTCTCTGTTACATATTGTGTCGGATTACCTTGCTATTTTACTGTCAGAAAAAACAGCCTTATTTCTACAGGGCATATTTCGTGTGCAAGCAAGTCAAATGATGATTTTGCCTTGGGATTATCAATACATATATATTCCTGGAATGTTTTTACTTCTTTTGTCCATCAGTGAAAACTATAAATTCAATAGGCCATCTCTGGAGGTGGCTAGAGATGTAGGCAAGGGATGCTGTGTTGCCATATTGATGTACATGCTGGTAATTTTCCTTATGCGTAACAGCATGCAGGTGTCCAGATACTATGCAGTATGCTTTTTTGCTTTTATGGTTCTCTACATAGGAGTGTTCCGCAATTTGTTAGAGGGAATTTTGAAGAAATGTCCTAATATGCAGGAACCTGTATTGCTTCTGGGAGCTGGCAAAACTGCCGAAATCCTGCTGGATAGATTCCAGCGGGATAATTGTTATAACTATCGTGTTATAGGCATATTGGATGATCATCCTGTATCAGAACGGTTGCCCAAGGAATATCCAGTGTTGGGAACATTTGATGATGCTTCAGATATTATTCAGAAGCTAGGAGTCCGTACATTGATTATGGCGGTTCCAGGACTGCCAGAGGAAAAGCTAAAGAGATTGCTCTACAGCATACAGCATTTGACAGATACCATAGTGTTTACACCGGGATTGGTAGGCTCTCCCTTGGGCAGTGTGGAAATAAGCACTCTCTTTGTAGAGCAATTAACGGTTATCAAGAGCAAGAATAATCTATCTCGCTGGTATAACCGATGGATAAAATTTGTTTTTGATATGGTAGTGACAGCCATAGGTACTATACTAATTTCCCCTATATTCCTGGCCTTGTGCATATGTGTGGCTATAGATAATAAAGGAAAGGTTATATTTGCTCACCAAAGGGTGGGAAGAAATGGCAAGCTTTTTCCTTGCTATAAATTTCAGACTATGATACCCAATGCTCAGCAGGTTTTGGAAGAATATCTCAAGAATGATCCCCAGGCTAGATTGGAATGGGAAACTAATTTCAAGCTATCCAATGATCCTAGAGTAACCAAGCTAGGTGCTGTTTTGCGTAAAACCAGCTTGGATGAGCTGCCTCAGATATTCAATGTTCTCAAAGGGGAAATGTCCTTGGTAGGGCCGAGACCAGTTGTGCAGGCAGAATTGGCCAAATACGGAGATAATAAAAAGGAATATCTTATGGTAAGGCCGGGTATAACAGGAATGTGGCAGGCCAGTGGCCGTAGTGATACAACCTACAAGGAACGAGTAGCTATGGATACATGGTATGTCAGGAATTGGAGTCTATGGATAGATTTGAAGTATTTATATCGCACTTTTGCAGCAGTAATTAGCAAAAAAGGAGCCTATTAAATGAGGTTAGCAATAATTATTCCAACTTATAATGCAGGTAGTGAATTTGGTTTATTATTAGATGAGCTTGATAAGCAAACACTACAAGCAGACATAAGAGTAGTGGTAGATTCAGAATCTAGCGATGACACTGTAAAGATATCAGAAAACCATAAATGGCATGTTATAAAGATAAATAAAAAAGATTTTAATCATGGTAGTACTCGTCAAATGGCTTTAGATTATGTTTTGGAGCAAATGGCGGTGGATTATGCGGTTTATATCACTCAAGATGTACGTATGCCGCAAAAAAACTCTTTAGAAAAACTTCTAAAGAGCTTTTCTAATAAGCATGTAGGGGCAGCTTATGGCAGACAGATGCCACATGAAGGAGCTTCTATATATGCTAGGATGGACAGAGAATATAACTATCCACCAAAAAACAAAATTAAAACTAAGGATGATATTGAACAAATGGGTAAAAAAGCTGCATTTTTATCAGATTCCTTTGCAGCATATAGAGTCAGTGCACTAAAAAAAATAGGTGGCTTTCCCAAAATAGACATTTGTGAAGATATGTATGTTGGTGGAAAATTGCTTTTGGCAGGCTGGCATATTGCCTATATGGCAGATGCAGGAGTACGTCATTCCCATGAGCCTATGTTCAATTCGGCCACGTGGAATCGCTATCGTATGATTGGTAAATTCCAAAGAGAGGAAAAATGGATTCAGAAGTATTTTGGTGATAGCACAGGTGATGGGATAAAGCTACTAAAATATCAGCTTAAAAATATATTTCCTCAAAAAGGTATACAAGGTGTTATAAAAGTCATATTGATAGATGCCTTTAGATTTGTTGCTTATAAATGGTAATGGGATGGTACATTAATTATGGATAAACCGTTAGTTAGTATATGTATTCCTACTTATAACAGATGTAAGTACTTGGAAAGCAGCTTGAAAAAATATATTGAGGAGCCTGAATTTCAAATAGGTTTAGTAGAAATAGTAATCTCTGATAATGCCTCTACAGATAATACAGAGATATTATGTAGAAAATATGCTTCAGAGTATTCTAATATAAAATATTTTAGAAACACCCAAAATGTAAGGGACAAGAATTTCCCGTTAGTTTTAAGCAGGGGAAATGGTTTATTACATAGATTGTGCAATGATACTATGCAGATTCATAAAGGACATTTAGGAGATTTGTGTAATCTGGCTAGAAAATATAGTGTGTGTAAGAACAAACCGTTTATTTTTCTATATAATCAAGGATTTGGACAGGAGATTGTGTGTAATGATATAAACGAATTCTTGTATCAAGTAAGCTTTTGGATTACATGGATTGGTGGATTATCTTTATGGCATGAAGAATGTATTGATATAGAAAAAGATACAGAAAATTGCAGTACGAGTTTGTGGCAGGTTGGAAAGATATGTGAAATATTACATCAAAAAAATAAAGCAATTGTTTTCAAAAAGAATTTTTTTGTAACTCCACGTATTGAAAATAAAGATGTTAGTTATGGATTCTTTAAAGTTCACCATGATAACTTGTTTAGTATATTGAATCGTTACAAAGGGAAAAATGGCATAAACCCTGATTGCTTAGACTGGTTAGAGAAAGATCAATTGTTCAATTTTTTTGTGCCATTTCAAGCTAGGCGAGTTCTAGGAATTGATAAAAACTTACAGTATGCTAAGAACGACAATTTGGAAATATCTATTAATAGTTATTTTCAGAATAAACCTTATTATGGGGAGTACAAGAAATATTATCGCAAAGTGATGTACAAGGAGCGTTGTAAAGCTTATATAAAAAAATTGGTAAGGTGGGATAAATATAATCATAGTAGTATGTTCAGGTTTTTTAAGAATATCTATCAAATAATATTTCAGGGGTGAAGGCTGTGAAAGTAGTTTTGTTGGCAGGGGGATTTGGGACAAGAATTTCGGAGGAATCGCAATTCAAACCAAAGCCTATGGTGGAAATTGGCGGTAAGCCTATTTTATGGCATATTATGAAGGAATATTCCGCATATGGTTTTAATGAATTCGTTATTTGTGCGGGATATAAGCAGCACTATATAAAGGAATGGTTTAAGAATTATTTTATCTATACCAGTGATGTGACCTTTGATTTTACTGATGGGGATAAAATCATTCTCCATGAACAGCACTCTGAGCCGTGGAAAGTGACGGTGGTGGACACAGGCCTGCATACCATGACAGGGGGACGTATCAAGCGGATTCAGAAATATATAGGCGATGAACCGTTTATGCTAACCTATGGTGATGGTGTATGTGATGTGAATATTGCCAAATTGGTAGATTTTCATCGTTCTCATGGCAAGCTTGCAACCCTTACTTCCGTGCAGCTTGATCAATCTAAAGGAGTATTGAACATTGGCGGGGATAATGCAGTTCGATCTTTTAGGGAAAAATCCGCTAAGGATAGCGCCCCTATAAATGCTGGATATATGGTGCTTGAAGCTGGAATATTTGATTATCTTGGCAGTGATGAGTGTGTGTTTGAGCAGGAACCATTAATGAAGCTTGCAGCAGAAGGTCAGCTTATGAGTTATCAGCATAAAGGTTTTTGGCAGTGTATGGATACAAAAAGGGAAAAGGATACCCTGGAACAATTGTGGAAGGATCACAAAGCACCCTGGAAGGTATGGTAAACATAATGAAATTTGATTTGAACTTTTATAAAGGAAAAAAAGTATTGGTTACAGGTCATACGGGATTTAAAGGCGCATGGTTATGCAGGATGTTGTCAAAATATGGAGCCGTGATAGCCGGTTATAGTCTTGTACCGCCTACTTCGCCATCGTTATATAAGATTGCCGATATAGATATGGATGTTGATTCACATATAGGTGATATTTGTGATTATGATCATTTGAAAAGTGTTTTTGATGATTTCCAGCCAGAAATCGTATTCCACTTGGCTGCTCAGCCAATAGTTAGAGATAGCTATAAAGATCCTAGAGGAACCTATGAAACTAATGTGATGGGAACAGTAAATTTACTGGAGTGTGTAAGAAATACGCCCAGTGTAAAGTCTATTCTCAATGTAACTACTGATAAGGTATATCTGAATAAGGAATGGCATTGGGGATACCGTGAAAACGAAGAATTAGATGGATTTGATCCCTATTCTAATAGTAAATCCTGTAGTGAACTGGTAACTCATTCTTACAAAAATAGTTTTTTCGCAGATGGATATGTAGCAATATCTACGGCTAGAGCCGGTAATGTTATTGGCGGAGGTGATTTTGCTAATGACAGAATCATACCAGATTGTGTTCGTGCGGCCATAGATGGCAATGACATTGTTGTGAGGAATCCATATTCAACTAGGCCATATCAGCATGTGTTAGAACCTTTGTATGCATATTTAATGATAGCAGGAATGCAGTATCAGGACAATAAATATGCAGGCTGGTACAATGTGGGACCAGATGACGTAGATTGTTTTCAAACAGGAGCCTTAGTAGATTTGTTTGTACAAAAATGGGGAAATGGTTTGAAGTGGATTAACCAATATGATGGTGGCCCTCATGAAGCAAATTTTCTTAAGCTAGATTGTGCAAAGCTCAAAACCACATTTGGGTGGACGCCACGTTGGAATTTGGAACAGGCAATAGAAAAAACAGTAGAGTGGACTAAGGCATGGCAAAGAGATCCTGAGGCTAATAAAATACGAGACATTATGGATAGACATATAGACAGTTTCATTTTGTAATTTGGAAATAAAAGGAATAGGTGAAATTGATGAATAAGCAGGAAATGCATGACAAAATATTGGATATGGTAAAGGAATATTGTGATAGGTATCATAATGTTGAAAGAAAATTTGAGCCTGGTGATAGGATACCATATGCATCAAGAGTATATGATCATGAGGAAATGTGTAATTTAGTAGACAGTGCATTAGAATTTTGGCTTACTGCCGGAAGATATGTTGATGAATTTGAAAATGAGTTGGGAAAATATTTGGGAGTACGGCATGTATCTGTAGTAAATTCAGGCTCCTCAGCGAATCTATTAGCTTTTATGACCTTGACTTCACCGATGTTGGGGAAAAGACAAATTCAACGTGGAGATGAAGTTATTACAGTTGCTGCTGGTTTTCCTACTACAGTTGCGCCAATGATACAGTATGGTGCTATACCAGTATTTGTCGATGTGACAATACCTCAATATAACATAGATGTACAAGAATTAGAGCATGCATTATCTGCAAAGACAAAAGCTGTCATGATAGCTCACACGTTAGGTAATCCATTTGATTTGCAGGCAGTAAAGGATTTTTGTGATAAGCACAATTTGTGGCTAATAGAGGATAATTGTGATGCGCTTGGTTCTCGTTATGTTATTGATGGCAACGATAAATTTACGGGCACTGTGGGCGATATAGGAACATCTAGTTTTTATCCGCCACATCATATGACAATGGGTGAGGGTGGCGCAGTATATACCAACGATGGAAAACTTCATAAGATAATACGTTCATTGCGTGATTGGGGCAGAGATTGTGTGTGTCAGTCAGGACAAGATAATCTTTGTGGACATCGTTTTGATGGACAGTATGGAGAGTTACCAAAAGGATATGATCATAAGTATGTTTATTCACACCTTGGTTACAATCTCAAGGTTACAGATATGCAGGCTGCCGTAGGGGTAGCACAGCTAAAAAAGTTTCCAGGCTTTGTGGAACGTCGTCGTCATAATTTTACATACATGTTAAATCAATTGCAGGATGTAGCTGACAAATTTATTTTACCAGAATCATGTAAAAATTCTCGACCAAGTTGGTTTGGATTTTTATTGACTTGTCGAGAAGGTGTAGATAGGGAAAAGGTTGTCAGGTATTTAGAGGAACACGGAATACAGACAAGAATGCTTTTTGCTGGAAATCTTATCAAGCATCCCTGCTTTGATCAAATGCGTGCTTCCGGTAAAGGATATAGGGTAGTAGGGAAATTGGAGAATACAGATCGAATTATGCGTGACACATTTTGGATAGGTGTGTATCCTGGTATGACAGATGAGAAGCTTGATTATATGGCAAATATTATTAAAGAGGCGGTTATATGAATGGAAAATTAATAGGAAAGGTAGCTTTAATTACGGGAGGATATTCTGGTATAGGGGCGGCATCTGTTAAGTTGTTTGCGGAGGAAGGTGCCAAAGTAATTTTTGTTGGCAGATCCAAAGACAAAGGAGTTGCATACGAAAATAAATTGACGGATATGAATTTGTCAGTGAAGTTTTTGCAATGTGACATATCCCAAAAGAGCGATTTGGCATATGTTAAAGACTATATTGAAAAAAATTATGGAAAATTAGATATTTTATTTAACAATGCTGGAATATTAAAAACTGGTAATATAGAAGAAATTACTGACGATGATTGGGATTTGGTCTATAACACACATGTAAAATCCTTGCTTTATATATCAAAGGAGTTTATGGGTTTGTTGAAGAAAAGTCATGGCGTTGTATTGAATAATACATCTATTAATGGTCTGCATAGTTATATAAAGGGCAAACGAAGTTATATGTATGCAACATCCAAATCAGCAGCAATTCAGTTTACACGATACCTTGCAAAAAATTATGCACCGGAAGTAAGGGTAAACGCACTTTGTCCTGGTATGACAGTAACCAATCTTTTTACGAATAGAGACTTTAGCAGATTTTCAGATTGCAATTTGCTTGGGCGTATGGCAGATCCTATGGAAATAGCCAGAACGGCATTGTTTTTGGTGTCAGATGATGCTTCGTTTATTACTGGTGCTGTTATTGTTGCAGATGGTGGCGAAACGATAAAGTAAAGGAGATTTTACAGTGGGGCAGCAGCAACTATTAGATTGTACATTAAGAGATGGTGGATACGTTAATGATTGGGGATTTGGTCATGCCAATATTATAGAAATATTTGAGAGACTTGTTAGTTCTGGAGTTGAATATATTGAAATAGGTTTCTTGGATGAGAGACGCGAGTTTGATATAAACAGAACTATTATGCCTGATACGAAATGTGCTAATCAAATTTTTGCGGGCATAGACAAGGGAAATTCAACTGTTTTGGCCATGATTGATTATGGAACCTGCAGCATAGAGAATTTGCAGAAGTGCCATGAAACATTTATTGACGGTATCAGAGTTATTTTCAAAGAACATTTACGGGATAAGGCATTGGCTTTTTGTGATGAAGTTCAAAAACTGGGATATAAGGTTTTTGCCCAGATGGTATCTATAACAACATATACCGATGAAGCCTTAAAAGAATATGCAGAATGCTGTAATAAAATAAAACCATTTGCTACCTCTATGGTGGACACTTATGGTTTGTTGGACGAAGAACACCTAATGCATATTTATGAAGTTTTGGATAAACATCTATTGCCAGAAATAAAAGTAGGCTACCATGCTCATAATAATTTTCAATTGGGATTCTCTAATGCTAAGACATTTTTAGCAGCGGATACAGAACGGGATATTTTAGCTGATGGAACTCTATATGGCATGGGAAAAAGTGCTGGTAATGCTCCACTAGAACTATTGATGATGTTTATGAATGAAAAGCTTGGTAGAGGTTATGATATAACTCAGGCTTTGGAAGCTATAGATAATGTCATAATGGATATCTACCATAAGCAATATTGGGGGTATAATAGCTTTTTCTTTTTGGCATCTTCTACTCAGTGTCACCCTAATTATGTTTCATATTTGATGAATAAAAAAACCTTGTCTGTCAAACAGATAAATGAACTTTTATTAAAAATAATTCCGAATAAAAAACTTATGTATGATGCTAAATTTGCAGAGAAATTGTATTTGGATTATCAGAATATCAAATGTGATGATGGAAATACTATAGAATTACTGAAAAATAAGTTTGCTGATCAGGATATTCTCCTTTTAGGACCCGGAAAAAATATAAAAAAGCAGCGGGATATCGTAAAGAACTATATTAAACAGCATAATCCAATTGTGATTGCTGTTAATTATGCTCCAGAGGATTTTGATATCGATTATGTATTTTTGACTAAGTCGAAACGCTATACACAGCTGATTAAGGATATAAATAAAGGAATTAATGCCAAAGCAGAGATTATTGCCACATCAAATGTAACAAAAACAAGTGGCGATTTTGATTACGTGTTGAATTATAGCAGTCTGATAGATAAAAATACAGAAATCATAGATAATTCATTAGTTATGCTGTTAAAAGCTATGTGCATATTTGAAGTAAAAAATATTAGTTTGGCAGGCTTTGATGGGTATAGTAAATCAGAGGATAATTATTACGATATAAGCAGAGAATATAGTTTTGTCAAAGATAAATCAGAATATTTTAATAAATATGTAAGAGATTATTTAACATTTATCAATAAAAAGTTAAAAGTGAGATTTATTACAGATTCATATTATTGTCATTAATGGGAGATATTTTCATGAAAATCAAAGTCTCTGATTATATTGCAGATTTTTTTGTAAAAAAAGGAATAAGGAATATTTTTTCTGTTGTCGGTGGCGGAGCCATGCATTTGAATGATTCGTTTGGCCATAATAAAGAATTAAAGGTAATTTATAATCATCATGAGCAGGCCTCTGCCATAGCAGCAGAAGCATATGCTCGATGGGAAAATAAAATTGCTGTTGTATGTGTCACAAGTGGACCTGGGGCAATAAATGCATTAAATGGTGTTGTTGGGGCTTATCAGGATTCAATTCCCATGCTGATAGTTTCAGGACAGGCAAAAACAGGCTTGTGCATCAGTACGAGTGGTTTAAAAATCCGTACTATTGGTGGACAAGAGGTTGATATAGTGCCAGCAGTTCAGCAAAATATGGTTAAATATGCAGAAATGGTAATGGATGCTCGAAGGATAAAATATTGTCTAGAGAAAGCATATAAAATTGCATTATCTGGAAGGCCAGGGCCATGCTGGTTAGATATTCCTTTGGATATACAAGGAAGCTATTTGGAAGTTGATGATTTGGAAGGTTATGAAGACCATCAGGGACATCCACATATAGACGATGGAGCTATAAAAGAAATAATCAAGAGATTACAAACTGCCAAAAGACCTGTTTTGTATGCCGGAAATGGTATCAGATTATCAGGTGGTATAAGTGTATTTGAGAAGCTTATACGCAAATTGCAAATACCTGTTGTTACTTGTTGGAATAGCATAGATTTAATAGCAACGGATAATTCTTTATATTGCGGTCGTGGCGGTAATATGGGAGATAGAGCTGGCAATTTTGCTGTACAGAACAGTGATTTTTTAATATGCATAGGTACTAGATTGAGTGTTTATCAGGTTGGTTGGCATGTAGAAAAATGGGCTAGAGAAGCGTTTACTGTAGTTGTTGATATTGATCCAGAAGAGTTGAAAAAGAAAACCATGAGAGCTGATTTGCCAATTTGTGCTGATGCTAGAGATTTTATGCAGGCATTGTTAGAAGAATTGGAAAATGTAAATTATGTATCACAGCAAGAATGGTTAAAGCAGTGTAATATATGGAAATCTCAATATCCTGTTGTGCAGAAATTTCAGTATGAAGAAAAAGGATTGGCTAATCCATATGCCTTTCTAGATAAGTTAAGTCATAATTTACCTAAAAATGCTATAACAGTAGTGGCTAATGGCTCAGCCAGTGTTATGGGTAGCCAATCATATTATATAAAGCAAGATGATAGATTTATTATGAATTGTGCATTTTCATCTATGGGGTATGCTTTACCTGCTGCTATTGGAATATGTGCAGCCACTAATATGCATGATATTGTGTGTATCGAAGGTGACGGTAGTATTATGATGAATTTGCAGGAGCTGCAGACTATAGTTACAAATAATCTGCCTGTAAAGATTTTTGTAATCAATAATAACGGTTACCATCAAATACGACAAACTCAGGATAATGTTTTCCATGATGGATATGTAGGCATGGGACCTGAAAGTGGAGATTTGGGATTTCCTAATTTTCAGAAGCTGGCTGATGCATTTGGCTTGCCGTATGTATCTATAAAAAACAATCAGGAACTAACATCTCAAATATCAAAGGTATTGCAGTATGATGGATATGTGATGTGTGAAGTATTTGTTACAACAACGCAAAAATTTGAGCCTAAATCAGCAACCAAGAAATTGGATGATGGAACATTGATAAGTCCGCCCTTAGAGGATATGGCACCATTCCTGTCTCGGGAGGAATTAGCTGAAAATATGTATATCCCTATGTTGCCGGAGGAATAAGAATATGGAAATAAAGTCAAGGTTTAAGACATATACTGTGAATTTCGTTGAGAATTTGGCAGTAATACATTCATTAGCAGAATCTCAAGAAACATTTTTTGTTTTTGATGCTCATGTATATGAATTGTATAAAAGCGAGTTACCTAAGATCCCTACAGACAGGTTGTATTTGCTGGAAGCATTAGAGTCTAATAAGAATATGTCAACTGTGTTGGATATCTGTGAACAGATGACGACAATGGCCGCAAAACGCAATACACATCTTGTATCTGTAGGAGGCGGAATTGTACAGGATATAACTGGTTTTGTAGCAAATTGTTTATATAGAGGTATCAAATGGACATTTTATCCGTCTACATTGCTGGCTGCCTGTGATAGCTGCATAGGAGGCAAATCCTCCTTGAATTACAAGGGCTTCAAAAATTTGCTTGGTTCATTCTATCCACCTGATGAAATATATATCTATCCACAGTTTTTCCATACCCTTAGCGATAGAGATTATTGTAGTGGGTTGGGAGAAGTTGTAAAATTCAATGTTATAGCTGGTGAAGAAAAGTTTGTAAAACTTGAAAATGACATTGACGATATTTTGAATCATGATTACAAAAAATTGTCATATTATGTACATTCTTCCTTAAAGTTTAAGAAAAAATTTATAGAAGAAGATGAGTTTGATAAGGGTTCAAGAATTCTTTTGAATTTTGCCCATACTTTTGGGCACGCATTGGAGTCAGTAAGTGATTATGCTGTCCCACATGGTTCTGCTGTTGCTATTGGTATGATGATTGCAAATGAAATTTCCGTTCAGCGAGGATTTTTGTCAAGTGATTATGCTAAAGGCATTCAGGTGGTTTGTAAAAAGATATTGAGAAATATTAATATAAAACCGGAGTGGAGCGATGTGAATAATATTGTTGTAGCTATTCGTAAGGATAAAAAACAGACTGGCAACTCGATTAATGCTGTTTTGATGCAAAAGAATCAGCAACTAGCATTATTCAAAGACATAAATATAGAAGAAATACAAAGAGCTGTAATAAATATTCTGTTTTGAAAGCGATTTAAAAAAGGAGCATTTATGAAAAGGGATATATTTGCATATGAGATTATTTCTAAGGATATGAAAAACATATTTAATAGAGATATAGACATAAATAAACTGTATGGAAATACTGTGTTGATTTCAGGTGCCACTGGAATGTTAGCATCTTATTTTGTGATATATCTCATATGGCTTAATGAATTTCATGGTGCGAATATAAAAATTATGGCAATGATAAGGAATGAGAAAAAAGCAAAGAGTATATTTGGAAAATATTATGATAGTAAATATTTTAACGCTTTATTTGATGATATATGTGCACCATTAAGCATCCATTCTAACATAGATTATATAGTGCATGCTGCTAGTTTAGCTAGTCCTCAGTATTATACTAATTATCCGATTGAGGTTGCTGCACCTAATGCTTTAGGGACCTATTATTTATTAAAATTGGCAAAAGAAAAACAGATTAAAGGTTTTCTATATTTTAGTTCTGGTGATGTTTATGGAAAAATGCCATTAGGTATTGGCTGCTTTAGTGAAAATGTTATGGGGATTACTGATCCGTTAGAATATCATAGTTGTTATGGTGAAAGCAAGCGAATGGGAGAAACTTGGTGTGCTTCTTTTTATCGCCAGCACAAGGTTCCAATATATATTGCAAGAATAGCACATACATATGGTCCTTTGATGGATATAGAAAATGATCCACGCGTATTTGCATCATTTATGAAGTGCTTAATAGAAAATAAAGATATTGTTATGTTAAGTGATGGTACTGCAAAGAGACCGTTTTGTTATATTGATGATGCAATAGCGGCTTTTGTTTTGATTCTAATCAATGGTACCCCAGGTGAAGCTTATAACATGAGCAATACGGAACAATTTATAAGTATTAGATCACTTGCAAAAAAAATTCTATCATTGGATAAATCTGGCAAGTTAAAACTTGTCACTAAGCAAAGAGATAGAGATGATAATTATCTGGAAAATACTAGTAATAAGGATAATTGTTTAAGTGGAGATAAATTGCAGCGATTAGGATGGAAATGTGAATTTGATGTAGTGAATGGTTTTAAAAATGTATTTGAACATCAGATGGAGTTAAGAAATGAACAAAAGTTGTATTAGTAAGCAATTTTTTAAATTTAGCATAGTCGGCGTAATTAATACAATAATTGGATTTTGTTCTTATTATTGCTTTTTATGGTTGAATTGTAATTATATATTGGCCAATATGTTGTCTTGGGTAATAAGCGTGTTTAATGCCTTTTACTGGAACAATAAATATGTTTTTCAAAATAATATTTTATGGTGGAAATCTTTAATTA
>ERZ1026856.573-NODE-573-length-21707-cov-29.160262_pt1 | contig 21707 bp, 14 predicted proteins | sample MGYA00380158_ERZ1026856 | MGnify/ENA primary metagenome ERZ1026856 (study PRJEB33269, sample SAMEA4719794) | human gut metagenome | biome: human-associated habitat; feature: organic feature; material: feces | place: Cameroon | collected 2013-10 ...
CTGACTTCTCACGGCAAGCTTTACTCCGCTTCTTTCGTAAAAAAAACTATTTGAAACGTCCGTGAGACCTCCTCGGATAAGAGCATTGTCTTTCCATCTTATACCCACTTCATTTACACCGACCGTTCCGAATAGCTATAGGGCTTTGGTTTGTATAGCAACCTTACCCACGGTCATATGCCTTGTATGAAGTTTCTGTTCGTTAGGTCAGATGTTTGCCGCCGGCTTCTTTCAGATTTCACCTTACGATGAACACCCTTGCTCTTGGCTATGTAATTCCCGCTATTAGGGCTTACTCGGGACTTGCACCCGTTAGACAATGCTCATGCCGAGCATACTATAATTTAGCCATCGTAAGAGACTAACTTACGATGGCTAAATCAGGCTGTTATAATGAAGATGCAATATTGTCGAGTTGGGAAAACAAATCTTCTACTTTTGATACTATACGGTGTTGCTCGGTTATTGGTGGAAGCGGTATTACATATCCTTTTAATTTTTCCAAAGTGATGGTATTAACTGTTGTTCCTTTTGAGTTTTTGTACATTTGTTCTTGCAAAAAGGGTGATGCTAACCATATCTTGAAGAAAGTTGGATTCCAATGATTGGTATTCTTCAAGCAAAGAACGCTTGCATCCTTATAGTAAAAAACATCACCTTTCTTAACAATATAGGTATAGCCAATACTACCGACTGCAGAAATCATTATATCGTCACAACTTGGAACTCCATATTTCTCTTTTAACTCTGAATAGTGTTCTTTTGAAACAAAAAGGTCTTTGTCAGCAATTCCTTCTTTGCTCAACTGTACTATTTCACGAGCTCTATAGAATGGTATACCTTTATTTTTCCATTCACTTTTCAGAACACGCTTTGCTGAAACAGCTTCAAAAAGGCTTTCAATATTCGTCATACACCATCCCACAGGTAACTTCTGATAATGCCCGTTATCGGTTATGATTTCAGCCTTCGGATTGATGCGTTTCAAGTGTTCGCTAGCAGGCTCGTCATTCGGATCTTGTGATACAAGTTTGCCATGAATGGCAAGGTCAAGAACTTTTGCCTTTGCTTGCTTTATAGTAGTATGTAAGCTATATTGTTCATTATCCAAAGTTGTTATAATGGACAACATGTACTTTGTTCTTGCTACTACTCTTTTTTGTTCAGCTAATGGTGGTAATGGAAATAATATCTGGCTTAACACACTCTGGTTCAAATTGTTCATAGTTGCCCCTACGCATTCTGTTGTAAGAATTATTTGCACATACGAAGACATATAAACAAGTTGGAAATACTGTGGCAATACTGATATTAAATGAAGGAAAAATGAACCTGTTCCGCAAATAAAGTCAACTTGCTCATTGCCTACAATAGTGCATTTTGTCAAATCTCCTCTACGAGCTAACACTATGTCATTGACTTCTAATTTATATCGTTCTAGTTCAATAGATTTGTCCTTTGATATATACATAATGTTCTTGCTTGATATAGTACCATTGACTATATTTGCAGGGTTTACAATAGGAACGCCATTAGCTGTTACGTAGTCTGATTTATGCACCATTGAGCCAAAAGGTCCTGTTGAGAATTTTGCACAAATGTCTTCTAAAGTTACCCATTCCCACCCCTTCGGCAGTTCAAACGGATAATGCGGCTTATCAGAAGTCTTTGCAGACTTCTTTCCCTTCTTAATTTTTCCCTCTTTAATGAGTCTTTCCTTTTCAGCACGGATACGTTCAAGCAGCACCGATGCAGGCTCATCGTTGGGATCTTGTGGAACGAGCTTGCCGTGAATAGCAAGGTCGAGTATCTTTTGTCTTAATGCTTTTGTGTCCATTATTAATTCGTCTATTAATTTTAAGATTTATCTTCTTTTGAGAAGAACTGACAGAATTCCCTTAATTGTTGTTGCATTTTTTCTTGCGGAATTAAGATACGCTTATATTCCGCCACCATCGTAGGACTCATGCTGCGACTCATAGCATATTCAACAACAACCTTGTCCACATCAGGACATAAAATGATGCCTATAGAAGGGTTCTCGTTGGAACGTTTCACATCACGGTCAAGAGCTTCAAGGTAAAACTCTAATTGACCAAGATCTCGAGGATGGAATTTGGTTTTCTTCAATTCCACCGCTACAAGTGCCTGGAGACCGCGATGAAAAAACAGCAAGTCTGCCTTATAGGTAGATGCACCAACGGTGAGCGGATACTCTTGATCCATAAAGATGAAATCTTTACCTAATTCGAGAATAAATTGCTTCATATGCTCTATTAATCCATTCTTCAATTTGCTTTCATTGTATTTCTTTGGCAACCCAAGAAAATCTAAAAACACAGTGTCTTTAAACATAATAGGAGCATCAGGATATTGCTCTAATAATCCCTTCGACATATTACTTTTATTTCCGAGAAGATTGGAAAAAGTATCATTGTCAACACAGCGCTGCATCTCTCTTTTTCCCAGTTTTTCTTTATGTGCATAAAGAATATAGAATAACCGCTGTTCGTAACGCTTACAACGACATAGTATTTCTATATGGTTAGTGAACGTTGTCAACTCCAAAATTTTAGGCATTTGTGCAGCCAGTGGCTGCACAAATGCAGCAGCACCATTTTTTGATTGTATTGCCTTACTTTTCGATACCAATTGTTTTACTTCAATTTGTGCAGCCATTGGCTGCACAAATTCAGCATCAAGATACTTATTTACTATCGTAGTGAAAGTTTCCGTAGAATATTCATCATAGAACATCACCATATTATATATGTTTCTTCTACTATATCCTTTTATCTCAGGATGTTGAGAACGGATATATTCAGATAGTTGGGAAATAACCTTGCTTCCCCATTCCTCACTTTTTAACTTCTTGGAAACATAGGCACCTACATGCCACGCTGTGAGCAGCATCTCCTTATTGACAGCCATAGACGCTTTACTTCGATGCTGAACTATCAGATTTACGACTTCAGTAAACTGCTGTTCGATGTTAGTGTTTATCAAACTTTTGTCCATTTTATACCTCCTTTATTCCACTCAATAATTTCTCCAACTCGCTTACGGCCTTGCTGATATTCATGCTCTGTTCCTTGATGTTTGACATCAATTGGCTCAATGGTAAATCTTCAGTATCATTACCCTGTTTTATCCAAGTGATATCAAGACTTGTCTTGTCACGAGCCATGATTTCATCAATGCTATACTTGCGCCATCTGCCAGATGGGTTCTTGTCTGCATCATATGCCTCTTTGCGGGCATTGATGTCCTCAGCATGATAGCAGGTTACAAAGTCATCGAGGTGGTGACGCTCTAACTTGTTCGTAGCCAAGGTGTGTTTTACCCCAGTGCGATAGTCGTAGAACCAAATATTCTTAGTTGGCTGTCCCTTGGTAAAGAATAGTACGTTTGCCTTTACTCCCTGTGCATAGAAAATGCCTGTAGGTAAACGGAGAATGGTATGTAGATTGAAATCCGACAAGAGTTTCTTGCGGATGGTCTCTCCTGCGTTGCCTTCAAAAAGTACATTGTCTGGCAGGACTACTGCTGCACGTCCGCCAGTTTTGAGCATCAGCATCATATGCTGAAGGAAGTTGAGCTGGTTGTTCTTGGTTTCAACATAGAAGTCTGGACGATTGATTTCAACAGAACCGGCAGGGCGTGTGCCAAATGGAGGGTTGGCAAGGATGACATCCACTAAGGTGGAAGGTTCTTTCTCCAAAGAGTCCTCGCATACGATAGGGCTGTGGTCTGTGCCTATACCATGAAGATAAAGGTTCATGGAGGCAAGTGTAACCACAAGTGGGGTGATGTCATTGCCATGTAACGCTTTGTTGTTCAAAAAGTCCAATTTATCACGATTCTGGCTTTGTTCCTTCATGTAATCGTAGGCAGCAAGCAAGAAGCCACCAGTACCACAGGCGGGGTCGCATACAGTCTCACCAATTTGGGGTTGCAAGCAGTCAACCATAGCTTTAATCAGTGGACGTGGGGTAAAGTACTGACCAGCACCACTTTTTTTATCTTGACCATTTTTCTCCAAGATGCTTTCATATATAGCACCTTTTACATCACCATCCATGATGAGCCATTGCTCTTCATCTATCATAGTGATTACCTTCTTAAGATAGACAGGTTTGTCAATCTTGTTTTGTGCTTTGGTATAGATGGTGCCGATGAGGTCATCTTGTTGACTTAACAGTTTGAGTGTACTCTCATATTGCTTTACGAGATCATAGCCATCCAAGCCTGTCAAGTCTTTCCATCTATACCCAACAGGTATGGATGAATCCTCTCCAAAGAGTTCCATATTCTCGTCATCCATCTTTAAGAAAAGAAGATAGGTGAGTTGTGTGATGTAATCTGTAAATCCTACTCCGACTCCTGCTAATGTCGTAGCAAGATTCCATACCTTTTTTGTGAGCGTTTGCTCAGTTGTTATATTTTTAGCCATATCTATATACTATGCAGTTGTTCTTAATACTATAAATTTATATACGGAATCCAAAGCCTCGTCAGCTTTCTTCATGTTTCCGAAAGCTGCAATCAATTGGGCTGCATGGGTGACATCGTTCTTCCTTATCTCTCGCACGTTGCAGGCTCCATTGGCTGCGATGTATTCCACTATCTTGCCTATCAAATCTTTCTGCTTCGCTGTTATATCCATCTGTTTTCGACCATACCAAAGATTAAACATACTTCGAGCCGTAGGATAGGCACTTTCCAGTTTTTCGGTCTGATGGTAAGCGAAGCGTACCAGTTGGATGATGTTGGTAAGAGCCTCCGATTCTTCCTTTTTGACCGTGCGGCGTACTTTATCACCATATACGATGGCGTATGAATTCCATAAGAGCTTTTGTGCAAAGCGGTTGTTCTCCATCTTCAACTTGTTTTCCAAGTCCTTCAACATGGAATAAGTGATAGGTTCGCCCTCGTTATTATATAGAATACGTAAAGCTTCTATGTCATCACAGTGGTCGCAGCAATATTGCTCAAATGCATCTGTGGTACTTTGAGCCTCTTCTATAGAGAAACCTTTGGATATGAGCGTATCTTCTCCTGGCATCAGCGTGTTGACAAAACCAGCTGCAAGAATCAGTATGTACTTACGGACATTGGCATGATTAGCTATCGGAGATACCAAACCCTTACGTTCATTGTTAGGTTCATTGATATCTACGTATGGTGGCAATTGTGGCTGGTGTTCAGGATCGAGAGCATTATAGATGCGTTGAGCAATTTCCTGCATGTCATCATGAGCGATGCGGACAAATTCCTGTCGCTGTACATTATCTGCCTTATTGTAAAGTCTGGATAATGTGGCAGCAAGTCGCTTGAGGTAATTGTCTGGCAGATTTCCATGAGCGATACGTTCCAATAGTTCTTTTAAGGTGATGGTCTCTGTCTCAGGACCTTCATACTGACCTGGTATGATATGCTCATGTTCGGTTACTCCTACTGCATCAACTAGGAAGAAACAGTCTTTGCTGATAGCATTAGGTGTCACGTTGCGCAGCTGTTCGTCACCTATTGTCCGGACTCCACGACCTTTCATCTGTGTATAGAGGGGAGCTGAAGCCACATCACGCATAAACATCACGACTTCCAGAGGCTTTACATCTGTTCCGGTTGCGACAAGGGTACAGGTTACGGCAATGCGAAAGTCCTTGTCGTTACGAAACTGGCGTATCAGTTCATTGCTATCTCCTGCCGAATAGGTTATCTTCTGAACAAAGCGGTCATCCGTTCGCCCAAAAACTTCTTTAGCAATTTGAACGATATTTGTTGCATGGTTCTCGTTGAGCGCAAAGATGAGGGTCTTTGGCAGATAGTTCATGTTGGGCACTCTTTGAGGGTCATTGAACATTTCTGTATAGACAGCATCACGATAAGTGGAAAGAATAAGTTTTATCTGGGCAGGGTTGATGATGCTTCGATTTAACTCTTCTTTCGTATAAGTCTTCGTTTCCTTTGTACTTACGGTTTTAACTTCACCAGTGTATCGAGTCTCAACTTTGGTTCTCTGCCCTTGCATGATAGCTCCACCTTCTTCAGTTACCTTTGTTCTGATTCGGTAGATACGGCTATCGACGTTGACACCATCTATGATTGACTGCTCAAGTGTATAGTTTACAACACGGTTGTTGTTGAAGAATGCCATCGTTTCAGGAATTGGTGTCGCAGTAAGACCTATAAGACGAGCTGTATCAAAGTATTCTAGCACCTTGCGCCAGTTGCCATAAATAGAACGATGACACTCATCTATAACAATAAGGTCGAAGAAATCGTGTGGTAAGTTTGGGTTGTCTGGTAATGCTACTTCACCATCAGATGTATCTTCATCGCCTTCATCTGTATCCGTAATCTCTTCTCCTTTTAAGAGTGAGAATAATCTTTGTATGGTACAGATAACCACATTGCTGTCTGTTGGTATTTCAGCCGACTTCAACCTGTTGACTGCATAGATAGTATTGAAGGCATCACCAGTTTCCGTAAGGCGGAATGTGCCAAACTCTTTTTCTGCCTGTTTTCCGAGGTTATTGCGGTCAACAAGAAACAGAACACGACGCATAGGAGTATAGCTAAGCATGCGATAGGCCGTGAGACATGCCGTATATGTTTTGCCGGCACCAGTAGCTAGAACCATCAATGCACGATTTTGCCCTATACGGAAGCTCTTCTCCAATTCCGTGACTGCCTCATATTGACATTCTCGCAGACCTTTCTTATTCAATGTAGGAAGTCCGGCAAAAGGGTCGTCTATACCTAACATCTTTACTATTTCCTTAGGAGTAAGAATGCGGCTGATAGTTTCCCATTCTGAAGTTTCACGATGTCTATAATCAAAAAACTCTATTTCCTTGCCATTTGATTTAAAAAGGAAAGGCAAAGGTTTTTGCCAGGCTTGATAACAGTCAGGTACACTCTTTGCATATGTGATAGCCTGTTCACTCACAATATTGGAAGAAATATTAATTTCTTCTCGTTTAGCTTCGAGCACACCGACAGCTTTCCCATTGATAAACAGGAAATAATCTGCTTCAAGATTGCCTTTGAGCAATCCTTCACGAATAGCCACGGCTGAGATGGTAGGCTCGTATTCATCTCGATTGACAACCTTCCATCCTGCATCAGCAAACCATTGGTCTATTTTGACTCTTGCTTTTTCTTCTGGCGTCATAGTTTTGTTTCCTATTATTTTAGCTACAAAGATAATGATAATATTTCACTTGACCATTTATATGATTCACTATTTATACTTTTTTGTCTTTTCCGAATGAAAATAAGTATAAGGGATAAAGGGAAAGTGCATCTTTCTTCATTATATTACAGGAAACGTTTTTCTAAAACTATTGCCACTATTGCCACGCTTCAAGTTAACCAATTGTTTTTTAACTATTTAAGCGTGGCAATAAGGGCATTTCCTATTGCCACCTATTGCCACCTAATGCCACGCAAGGGCGAAAAACGGGGGATTCTCAGCGAAAAAGCAGAGGAATACTTATTGTTTTCGCAGAAAAACATTAAAAAAGTGGAGAAAAAGACTTGCAGTTTCGAACATTTTTTGTATTTTTGCAACCAACAGGAAAAATTCCTGCCGATTCCACCTAGAAGCTAACGACTCCTGTGAAACCACTTTTTTATACTTAGAAACCCATAAACCAATGACACAAGCAGATTTAGTCAGACTCTACTTCAACAAAGAAAGTGCTTACAACTCATGGGACTATTGCTTTAACCAGCAATGCCCACTGGCTCAGGAATGTGCACACTATCTGTCCGTAACCTACAAGAAACCGGAGCAGACCAAAGGCTACGCCATCTATCCCGATGCCTACCACGACAACAAGTGCGAACATTTCCTGCAGCTACAGATGATGAAAATGGCATACGGTTTTACGAATATTCTTGAAGAACTGAAGCGTAAAGACGAAGCCACTTTCAGAATACACATGACTTCCTACTTCGGAAGCAAGACTTCATATTACCGCTATAAATTAGGACAGACAGAACTCGTGCCTGAACAACAGCAGTACGTGCTGAAATGGTGCCAGCAACATGGATACACCAACATGAGGTTCGACCGATATGCAGAAGAGGTTAACTATTAACAGCCGCACGCCGATTAAAGAATTCACCCGTGTACGTGGTCACTCAAACCCACGTACATGAGCATCCGTACCCACGTGCACGGGTACGGATGACCGACGCATTGGTCACAAATGACCGACACGTTGGTCACGAATGACCGGCGTAGCCGGGCACATTTGCCCAACGCCTTGGGCAAAGCTGGGCAAAACCATCGGCAACCCTAAGTATCACCCCTATCAATAAATTAGCAGAAATATGAAGTTTACTATTACAAGAATCAACAAGCAAAACAAGTTGATGGTCAGTTCGAAAACCGTAGAACGATTTCTGGAGCGCATCGCTAAAGATGATGCCAAGCTGAGTGTCACCAATTTCAGAATGAGTGTGCCGCTCATGGAGGCCGACTACCAGTACTACAAAGGCATCAAGGAATGGCAGCACGTTTATCCAGCCGCAGAATTCAACAAGGATGAAAGCGGCAATCTCGTCTTCCAGAAATCAAACGGGCTGGTGATGCTCCACTTCATCAACCTCATGTCGGAGCAGGAAAAAGATACCGTCAAGAAGACGGTCAGCCTGCTACCGATGACCTTTGCTGCCTTCGAAGGAGCCGACGGCAGAAGCCTCATCGTGCTCGTAAGCATCTGCAACGAAGAAGGAAAAATCCCGACAAAAGAAGCCGACGCCGACTTACTCTACCAGTCTGCCTACGAACAGGTAAAGACGCTCTACCAGTCGCAGGTACAGGCAGCCATCAAACCCGAAAAGCCATCATTGGCATCCAACTTCATGCTTACGCTGGATGCCTCTCCTTATTATAACAGCAAGGCAGCGGCGATGCGCATCTCCCAAAATATGAAGAAGGTAGCCTCAGCCCCTAAAAACATAGACGATTTGAAGACATACGATGACTATGAATTCCTCTACCGCAAGGCAGCAGAAGAGACGAAGGAAGAGATGAAAAAAGCCAACATCTCATGGCAGAACGATGAAGACCGATTCCTTGCTGGTTTCTCAGCCATCGCCATCAAACTCTGCAACATGGGCCTCAGCGAAGAAGAAGCTTTCATCCATATCCGCCGCAACAACTGGGGACATGTGACAGAAGAGAAACTCCGTCAGATAGTGGGCACCGCTTACGATACCCATTCCAAAGACAGGAAGACGGAGAAATCAGCCTCAGGCAGAAAGGGCCGTGCCGAAATTCTGCAGATGATCAGATACCTGGAGAGCCGGTACCAGTTCCGTTACAATACCGTGATGAAATATACCGAATACCGCCCGAACAATTCATGGGTTGGCGATTTCAGACCGGTGGATGCCCGTGTGCAGAAAAGCATGACGCTGGATGTTCAGATAGCCGACATCCACGTAAGCATCAAGGATGTAAGGAATTTTCTAGAGTCAGACCGCATCAGAAACTACAGTCCAATAGAGTCCTATCTCTATGACTGTCTGGGAAAATGGGACGGCAAGGACCGCATCCGTGCCCTGGCACGAACCGTACCCACCAACAATCCTCATTGGGAAGACTGGTTTTACACCTGGTTTCTGGGAATGGTTGACCAGTGGCGCGGCATGTATCGCCGTCAATATGGCAACAGTACCATGCCGCTGCTCATTTCCAAGCAGGGTTACAACAAGAGCACCTTCTGCCGCCGTCTCATCCCTACCGAATTATCGTGGGGCTTTACCGACAATATGATTCTCTCAGAAAAGCGTCAGGTATTGCAGGCGATGTCACAATTTCTGCTCATCAATCTCGATGAGTTCAATCAGATTTCACCACAAGTGCAGCAGGGATTTCTGAAGAATCTGCTGCAGTTGCCTACGGTGAAAATCAAGCCGCCATACGGAAGTCATGTACAGGAATTCCCTCGTCTAGCCTCCTTCATTGCCACGAGCAACATGACCGATATTCTTTCCGACCCATCCGGCAACCGCCGTTTTCTGGGAGTAGAACTGACGGGACCTATCGATGTGAGTGGCAGACTGAACTATGAGCAGCTTTATGCGCAGGCGATGCAAGCTCTGGAGCGTGGCGAAAAATCCTATTTCGACGCCAAGGAAACCGCCATCATCATGCAATATAACAGACAATTTGAGCAGATTTCCCCTATCAAGCAATGTTTTCTGCAGGTTTTTGAGCCTGCAAGTACCCCGGAAGAGGGCGAATATCTGATGACAGCCGCCATTTTCGACATTTTGAAGCAGAAATTCGGCTCTTCTCTCCAGGTTTCGAGTATACAGAGATTGGGCAGAGAGCTCCAGAATATCGAAGGATTGCAGAGCAAGAAAACGAGGTTCGGCACTGAGTATCTGGTAGTTAGAAAATAGCCAACTCCCTTTTTATCTCATTTTCTCATAAAAAAGGCGTGGTAACGCGTGGTATCAAGTGGTAACAGAGAAACCGCTTATCACCACGCGTTATTCTCTTATAATCAGCTAGTTACGCAAAGCGTGGTAAATATGGTAATAAAAACAGAAAAACATTTTCGTATAATAACCATAAAGGTAGGAGTAAACCACTTTTTGCTTTACCATTCGCATGTATTGGCAATTGTGCCGAAATCATGAACTTCATTATGCGAACTCATCCACTTCATTTCACGACTTCATCTACTTCATTGAGTTGACACATACGGCTGCGGTGGCTGAAGGAGACGACTGAGTTAGCAGAATGAGACGGCTGCATTAGCTGAAGGAGTCGAATGCATTAGCCGAATGAGACGGCTGCGGTGGCAGAAGGAGTCGAATGCGGTGGCAGAAGGAGTCGAATCCGGTGACCGAAGGAATCGAATGCGATGGCCGAAGGAGACGACTGAGGAGGATTAATAAAACACTTAATGCTACTATATTTTAGGACATCTGTATTCTAGTTAAAGTTTCACTCTAGAACTATAACTATTTTGCAATACATCACATCGCCAAACATCCAAACAATAATAATTAATCGAACCTTTATGGAATTATCTACAATAGTAGAAATTATTGAAGCATACTAGCCTTCAGTTACATTAACTGGAACTGGTTCTATATCTACAATAGTAGAAATTATTGAAGCATACTAGTCAGCGTTGCTTCTATCCTCAGTAGACGGTGATCTACAATAGTAGAAATTATTGAGGCATACTAGCCTGGTAATGATATCTACATCTGCCAGCCATCTACTATAGTAGAAATTATTGAAGCATACTAGCCCCCTGCCCTTCGTCCTGTCTCCAGTACTCATCTACAATAGTAGAAATTATTGAAGCATACTAGCCTGTAAAAGGACAGAATGCAAATGTTTCATCTACAATAGTAGAAATTATTGAAGCATACTAGCCTTCCACATATTCAGGCCAGACTTTATGAATCTACAATAGTAGAAATTATTGAAGCATACTAGCCTGGATATTTCGTACCAACGACAAACTGATATCTACAATAGTAGAAATTATTGAAGCATACTAGCCAAGAAGGGTATGTGCCCTGATGCGTGGTATCTACAATAGTAGAAATTATTGAAGCATACTAGCCCGCGACAGCCGCCCCTCTTACTATAACCAATCTACAATAGTAGAAATTATTGAAGCATACTAGCCACTTGAAAATGGAGAGGTAGTTACACTGGAATCTACAATAGTAGAAATTATTGAAGCATACTAGCCTTATTGATGCAGTCAAAGGAGAAACGATATCTACAATAGTAGAAATTATTGAAGCATACTAGCCTTCATTACAACATCTTGGAGTATCTTTTTATCTACAATAGTAGAAATTATTGAAGCATACTAGCCCATGATAAGTATATCATCAAAGAATAAATCTACAATAGTAGAAATTATTGAAGCATACTAGCCGGCTATCAGAAATGGGGGGGGGTATTCAAATCTACAATAGTAGAAATTATTGAAGCATACTAGCCTCTTATCGATTGCAAAGATACAAAAAATCCTTTAAATAAAGGCATCTTCTGCATATCTTTTTAAAGAGAATTACCACCCCATCCCATAATATTGGGTACAATATTTCAAAGAACAACCTGTAAATAAGCAAGTTACACGCTTTATTACAAAAACATAAAGACCAAGGTTTGCTAAGTCAGAAATAGACTATAGCTTGGTCCCTATGAATTGCATTACCATACTTAGTAAGTTTATCAGAATCAACATCAAAGAGAATTACGCTATCATCTGCTGTGAAGTGTTTAGCATAAGCCTCTATCTTAGCCACAAGATTATCCACAATTCTCTTTGTATTCCTTACCTCATACACAGAAAACTGAAGACGAATGGCACCATTACTTTTCAGCATTTTAGAAAAGTTGGTACGCATCTTGTCATCCGATATGTCATAACTAACAATTATCATTTAAAACTCAAATATTGGATACTCTTTTACAGACTTACACCCCATAAAACAACGATAGTATTGCTGAACAAACTTGAATATGTCCATTTTACGAGCAATCAACTCATCATAAAACACTCTATAATAGTCAGCACACTTCTCATTCTTCAAATGATACTCCTGCTTTATCTGAGTAAAGTCTTTCTCTGAAAACTGCTTTCTATTAAATGCTAACAATACTGCATGATCTATGATGCACCTAAATGGTTCCATCAAGTCACATACCAATGATTTGCGCTTGAACCATAATCGATGGTACACACCAACATACAGATCAAATCCGAACATACGAATGAAACTTTCCGTAAAGTTGAATAGGATAGAGTAACCAATATCCAATGTCACATTCAGCACATCACTTTTCATTCTTGGATGTCTTCCTCTCCAGTTTTGATTCTGGTAATATGCAGAAAAATATGTCTTGGCAACAGTTCCTTCAAGTCCCATCAACTGATTGTATTCATCAACGTCTGGCAAAGTAACTAATGCAGCATCACATTGCTTGATGGCATCCTCTGTATAGCTATCCTTCTTTCGAGTCTTTGCCAATGCAGCTTTCTGATTCAACACCTTATTATATACAATGCATTTTGCGAGGCTAAGATCTTCGGTACTGTATTCAAACTGCCTTTTTCGAAGCAAATAGTTTGCTTCAGCAGAGTTTGCCCAAAAGAAAACGGGACGAAGATTTGGCTTCATAACCACCAAAGCTACTCCATACTTTTTGCATTTATCAATCAAAGGAGTTGTCACTGTGATGTGCCCAATGATGAAAAGAGCCAACAACTTCTGGAAGGGGAATTTAGTCAAGGTCTTTTTCTTATCACCTTCAATTTCCTCTAGCATCAGTTCTCCGCTATTTACCCGAAGACTCCGGTCGTGCTCAATACAATTGACCACGAATATAGTTCGCATTTCTATGTCTTTATGTGTAAACATTGTCAGTGTTCGTTTTATCGCAAAGATTGCAATAGATGCAATGAATGCACTTATTTGGATTTACCAGTATCGTAGTAGAAGCAGGATTATAACGTTTAAACAGTTCAATGAATCCTATCAATTCCTGTTTACCAAGCTCTCCCGGCAAGTCAACCGGAATCATTTTATTGGTAGATATTTCATAGAAAGCAAGTTGTTCAACTTCATATCCCATTTCTTTCAAGCAGAAGTATTGTCCCCAAAGTTGATAAATCTGGCCACGAAAGATGCGTTTGAGATTGTTCTTACGTTCTATCAACAAACGCTTATCCGGTTTATAAACATCAATCTTGCCAGATATGCCCAACTCATCGCAATAAACCGGGAGCGCCATAATATCACTCTTTCGAGTACTCCCTTTCTTTTCATCCACGCCTTGGTGCGCCAGAGTACCTTTGGTCTGTGGAGCGGCTTTATATAAATCTCCATCCGACTCCATATACACGCTATGCAAATATATGGAGTACGGACAGTAAATAAAGTCATTCAACGTTGAAAGCTGAATATAATCATCCATTCTTATATGGCTTTTGTTGTGCAAAATTGAGCCAAGCCTTATTGGAAATATCAAACTTGATGGTATCCAAATCCTCAGCATTCTTGATTTTCTCAATCAGCATCAGTCCCTTGCGAGCGATATTGTAAGCACCATTAGCATCCGCATTCTCTGGAAGCGTATCACCACAAGAACGACTATCATAGAATATTCCATTCTCATCGGCAACAGGAGACACCAAATAATCGGTTTGGGTTCCAGTAATGCTATTACGCATCTGCAAGGTCAACTTCAAAATGTGTAGCAATCCCGTAAAGAACGCCTTGTCTGTTTGCGCACTGATAGCATCCTTGAGATTACCATGAATGGCAATATAATAATGCTCCAATAAAGATTTCATCTCAGCAGTCAAGTCAACCTCCTGGTTGTCCCACTGGGAGTTCTTTTCTTTATTTCTGAAAGTATCAATACGCATTCCTCGGGTGCATAAAGCCCACTTAGTCCTTGTACCCCCTGCTTTTTTACCAAACTTGTCATAGTCGAGATTAAACTCAAACCAGTCCTTATCCTTATTATAGCGGATAGCATCAAACTTAGAGAAAAATACCTTTGCTTTCTCCACATTCTGATAGCGTGTATCCAACAAGTTGACAAATCCAGTAACTGGGTCTATCTTAGATGTATTCCATGCAGGGATATAGAACAGGAATCCGCTCTGTTTTCCCATTTTTTGGAAGCTGTCAAACTTGCTAGTCAACTGATATGCATTCAACAAACCTCCAGAAACAGAAGCATCAGCCTTTTTATCTACCAAATAGTTAAGCTTATCTATCAACATTTTCTCAAATTTCTGATATACTTGCTTTTCTACCTTTTGACGACCACGCATAAATCCCATATTCAAATCCTCCAATACAACAATGGCATGATATTTAACCATGAGCTGTGTTATTTTGTGGATAACCTGAGACAAATAGCCCTCTTTCAACTCTTTGATATTTTCGATGGTCTGCCAACTTTGACGAGCTTTGAGTCGTTCTTCTTCACGAACATCCAACAAATAGTGATAATTGGTATGATAGGTATTACCATTATACTCATTCACTATTTCATTAAGCGAGTACTGTTCCTTGATATTTCCCTGCAAATCTATAACAACCAGATAAAGCAAATGACGTTCACCACGATCAATACCAATAATATGCATATCATCTGCATGACGCAAATACGCCTTCACATCTTGATTGATGTTCTCAGAACCAGAACTTTTAAAGTTCATTGTGATTGGCACATGAAACATAAATTTATCAACAGTGTAGCGACGATCTTTTATAAGATCATAGTCAAACAAGCTTTCTTTTTTCTTGTTATCCTTATTCTTGTTAAGAATAGGATGATTAGCAGGATGAGTTGGATGAGTGTTTTCTATACTTTTCTTACGATAGAACATCTCAGCCTGTCCGTTAAGCTTGTAAACTACATCTGCCAGATTACGTTCATCAAACAATGCCTTCCAATAAAGAGTATGCATATTTGGAGTGCCCTTGCTATACTCAGAGAAATCCTTATTGTAGATTTGGAACAGATACATCTTTCCCTCACTTACCAATTGCTCAATAAACGAGACTGAGACATAAGTAAAAGATATTGCATAAAGGTCACCATTAAGCTGCTTATACAATTCATCTACTGAGTTATATCGTTTTTTATAATGAATATCATAAGCTTCTACTTTTTTATACGAAGAAAGAAATTCTTTTGTAAATTTTATCCAATCATTTTTAGCTTGATTATAACCTTTTTTGTCAGATGTAAGTTCTAAATACTTTTTGTGGAATTTCTTTGGTCGAGTTTCATTATCTTTCTTTCTGAGAACCCAATCTTCCTTTTTTTTATCCCATACAAAATTATTTAGTTCCCAAAGTTTTCGGGTTACATTTAATGGCTTATTCCAATTATTGAAATCAGACAACAAACAACTTCTTTTTGCATCCTCAACTAATGCTTTTCTGACATGTTTTAATTCTGTTGTACATTTAGGAAGTTGTTTAGAAATATCAAATTGTTTATACACCATCTTCTCATAACATTCTCCATCAGAAGGCATAGCTTTTCCTAATAAGTTTTTGGAGTCTTTGCCCATTATAGCAAGATAATACAAACCTTTACGTCGTAAAATAATGGTAGCATAGTCTTTCTCCTTATTAGCATCCCAACCATCAAGTAATTGAGGATTTTCAAAGTTAAGTTTGATCTTCTTTTGAGAATATGGCTTACGAGTCATGTAATTACGTATCATATTATACAATGGTGTTACTGTTTCAAGTTCTGCCCACAACGAAGCCAATTCACCATAGAAGCGTTCATCTTTATCACTTTCATCTCCCTTTCCTAAAAGAGGCTTCACAAAATGCTGCAAAGACTTTATTGCATCCAACAGTGCTTTGATTTTAGCAACATTAGCCTTGTCCTGTGCCAGATGCTTTGCTGTAGGATAATCAGAATGAAGTAATGCGGCAACTTCAGTATACTTATTTTGAACAAGCGCAAACAGATTCTCACGCTGCATTGTTGGAGTATTTACCGCTCCAAATGTCGCAAAATAGTTCTCTACAAAGTAGGCATTATTTGGATCTGCTTCATTCAAACAATCATTTAAATAACTGATACTAAAGCTATCAGCTTTTTTGAATATACCAGCAATTCTTTTTTCGTACTCTTCCTCTGATTCCTTATGCTTTCTGGCAGGAGCTACATGCTTTATATTCTGCATGATAGCATTCTGAATAACGCCCCAATTTCCAAACATTTTCTGAGAAACATCAGTCAACTGCAAGTCATTACGGATAAATATCCCTTCAAGAGAATAATCTGCCAAAGAACCAAGCAAAGACTTGAGAACCTTGTCACCCAAAACATTTTCAGACAATCGCTCATAACAATCCTTGATAGCATTCAAGACTTCCTGATCACTATTGAATTCTTCCGGCAACCAAGAAATTGCATTTCTATCACTAAGAATCTGCTTAAACAAAGCCTTAAGCTTTGGTAACCTGGTATCTTTATGCTGCTGATTATAGAGATTGATATACTCATTGATACCTTTTATCTTGACATCGTGTTCATCATCGGTTTTTCCACCAATAATAGCATTATAGACATCTATCTGCTTTTGAGTAAGGAGCATATCGTAATAGTCAAGCTGGAACATCTCCTGAATACTCTCAACATTTAAGTATTCGGAAAAATCAGAGTACAACTCTTCCATGTTAGCCTGTATCTCTGGTCTAGCGATAACTTTTTTGAAAGCCTCCATATTATCAATGAATTTTGGAAGGTTTTCATTGATTAGACGATAAGCAATACCTGTTGACTTCTTTTCTGCCGTATACATATTTTTACGATTATCAAAGAAACCGTAAAAATAAGTAACAAAGCCCCAGAATTCTTTCACAAGTTCTTTGGCCTCAACTTGTGTCATTGAATCAAGCTGAGTTGAATCTGCAGTATTGATGAATTGAATCAAATCTGAATCAATTATCTTTTTCTTATCCTTTTTGTCCTTATATGACTCTATGAGATTTTTGCCAAATAATATTAGCATAAGCCTTATCCCCTGTCAACTTCTTCGCTATAATAGAACGAAGATTTTGCTGATTTTCCTCAAACGCTTTTTTAGCATCTTCGTTTTGAGACTTAGATACATAGCTATCATAATATTCTGCCAATGAATTATTCTCACCTTTATTTTCCAAAGGCAAACATCCATTATCCAGCACTCTATCAATAAATACCTTGTGGTATTCATCGATCAATTTCTTTACTCTCACATAGCTTGCAGCTCTGTGTTCATCTTCTTCCAACAAGCCACTCTTGACTATATTATCCAAAGTGGCACCAACAGGCTTCGCATCAAAGCGCAAAGTCTTTGAAAGAGGATAAAGTCTTTTAAAGTCTTCAAAAATCTTAGCCATATTATTTATTTTAAATTGTTATAGTTCATTTTCTCCAGCAAGTTCAGTCTTGCCTTATCAGCAATCTCTTTCGCCTCCTGATAGCACCCATCAATTTCTTCATAGGTGTATGCATCCCGAGCCTCAGCGATGCTTTCGGTTGCAACCTCTTCAAACATATCGAAGACGATTTGTTCATTATTATTCTGCTTCATATCTAACACTATTAAGAATTAGTATTTCCTTGTTCGAGTATCACCCAAACACCGGCATTATCTTTACCTTCGTGCCTTATGAAACCCGCTTTTTGCATTACCGCCAAATCTCTTTCTATCGTCCTCGAAGTCACCGACAAAGTCTCCGACATTTGTTTCGCAGAAACTGTTGGATTAGACCTTATTATTGAAACAATAATTTGCTGTCTATCAGACAGTTTAATCTCCGACACGTCTCCGACATTTATCTCCGACATGTCTCCGACATTTACACCGACATTCCCGTCACGCTCTGTGATAACTTCATCTACCGTTTTTCGTTGAATTATCGCCATCACGCCACCTCCATTTTCTTCTATCGTTGGCAATGGCAAGCTGACACGTTCAAACTCCTCGGCAATCTTCTTGAAGCCACGTCCCCATGATTCTACAAAGCCTGCTTTGTAAAAAACATTAGCAATATTATGGTTACGAGGATAAGAAGAATGCTTCTGCATTAAGGCTGCAGGAGTCAACTCTTTTGGCAACAATCCATAATTCCACAATTCTATACTGCGGTCGTAGATACGCATCTGGATGGCAGGGCCAGTATAAGCCTTATGCGAAATGGCATTGTATATCAACTCTCGTAATGCCTTATCAGGAATCTCCAACTGCTCTATGCGCTGCAATCCCTCGTAGTGAATAGGCGAAAGCAGATACTTGGTTCGGAGTACTTCCATCACCCTACTAGCCATCTGAATCAGGTTGCCTTCAATCACATCCTGAATAATCAAATCGCTCTCATCTGTATGAAAACGTCCTATCTTGAATACCGCAGATGGGAAGAACTGACCAACATGCTTGCCGAAAAGCAAAATGGCAGCATTTTTCAATTCACCTTCCTTGGTGAACAAGCCAAGATTACGCAATACATCTTCGGTCGACGAATTGGCCTCTGATTCATCCATACGACCTGCCTTGATACTACATTGCAAAAAATAGTCAATCGCATTGCGGTCTATGTCATCAAGAGTAGCACCATAAACAGGAATATCATCCCATGAATGACCCATCTTTTCCATAATGAATTGCTGCAAAGCAAGCCCTTTGAGTTCTTGCTTGGTAGAACCACTACGATAATGATACGTACCTTTATAGGCTATCGGCATATTACTTGGTGAGACCACAATCTCTATATACTCTTTATCACCTTCCATAAGAAGGTTTACATCTTCTACGATGCCCAGATAATTAACTATCTTGTTAGGAATATCTTCCAACAATCGTTTGGCATCAGATAAACCGATTACTTCTTTCTGGTCGTTTACACCGATATAAATACGCCCACCTTGGGCATTGGCGAAACCACATATCCATTTCAGATATTCATCACGCCATGATTCCTTATATTCTATATTTTGACTTTCATTCTGCATATTCTATTCCTCCATACTTTTGATGATTGAGTTGACTCTCTTCTCCCTTCCCAATGTCTCAGGAAATGCATAGTGGCCATTACCTATTTCACGGGGATTAGGCTCTATATGCTCGGCATACCATGCCCGTTTATACTCGGTGGTGATGATGCCGTAATCTCTGGCGGCAATGATGGATGCGGCGAGAGATGCGCCATATAGTTCCTTGATGTCGATCATCTCCTCCAGCGTTATCTTCTCACGTTTCTTGGAACCCAACTCTTCGATAAGCGCCAATTTGGGAAGAAGGAAGAAACTGGCAAAGAGATCACAACGCTTCTCCAGCCTCAGCGGACTATCTTCCGGGAAGAGGAAAAGCAGATGAGCCAGTTCATGTACTGCCGTGAAACGAAGTTTCTCTACGCTACTCTTTTCCGGATTGAAATCAAGAATCATCAGCGGATGCTTCTTATCTGCCCAAGTGCTCATTCCGAAAACATACTCGGGAAGATTAGCTGCAAGTATCATGATACCTTTTCTTTCCAAAAGCCGCAGGATACTGGCGATAGGTCCATCACCGCAATGCCACTTCTCACGAAGAAGGTCGGCAGCATGGATGGCATCTTCAAGGGTTGATACCTTGGTGCCTTTTACCGGATTCTTGAACCGGATAGGAAAGCCTGCTTCTTTCTCCTTCGTAAGATACTGCTCTGCCCAAAACGAGAGTTTCGCTTCCAGGGCTTGCAACTCGTCTTCGGACAACTTGCCATTGGAGGTGGTGCGGAGCATCGGCATGTCTATCTTGAGATTGGTTCCTTCGAAATATTCCTCGCTGATATTGAGGGCTTTGGCTATGGCTTGCAGGGCATCACGCTTAGGGCGCATGATGCCTTTCTCATATCGGGAGATGCTCTGCTTGGTGATGGCTCCGTTGGTTCGCTCTACGAGTTTATCCATGCTGAGCCCCATCATCTGTCGCGCTTCCCGCAATCTTATAGAAAATGAGTCATTAATCATAATTGTCAGCTCTTTAATTTGTTGACAAATATAAAAAAAATATTCGATATTGTCACCAAACAACATAAAGTTTTAACATAAAAAAGCACTTGAATATAGGAAGAACTAGAAGATTTAAGGAGAAAAGGGGATTACACATTATTATATATAGGAATTCTTTGGGAAAATAGTGGGCATAACATTATTGAATATCAACTACTTAAATGTTTTAGTGTGCAAGTTGAGGCATTTTCATTGTGCAAGTTGAGACATTTTCATTGTGCAAGTTGAGGCATTTTCATTGTGCAAGTTGAGGATTTATCATAAAAAAAAATGGTGTTTCATTCCTCAAAATGAAACACCATTGACCTAAATTTTATGCTGATAATCGAATTTCGCAATTAGTTGCTATAAGCACTCTCACCATGCTCGTAGATGTCGAGACCTTCCTCCTCTACTCGCTTGTCAACACGTACACCTACACTCTTATCTACTACCTTGAAGATAATATAGGTAACTACGATGCTGTAGATGATGCTTACCACGGTGGCTACCACCTGAATCCAAAGCTGATGCCAGTCACCATAAAGGGCACCCTGTACACCTTCGGCTCCTGTTACATACTGAGTGGCGAAGACACCGGTGAGGATAGAACCCAGAATACCACCCATACCATGAACACCAAAGGCATCGAGGGCATCATCATACTTGAACTTCTCCTTCACCACTGCTACCATGAAGAAGCAGACGATGGTGGAAATGATTCCGATACAGAAGGCACCTAAAATATCGGTACTACCTGCGGCTGGAGTGATGGCTACCAGTCCGGCAACAGCACCGGTACAAGCACCTACTGTGGTTGGCTTCTTGTTTACAATCCAGTCGATGAGCATCCAGGTGGTGGCTGCTGCAGCTGTGGCTACATGAGTTACAAGGAAGGCATTGGCTGCCAGACCATCAGCTGCCAGACCGCTACCGGCATTGAAACCGAACCATCCCAACCAGAGGAATGACATACCCATGAACACGAAGGTGATATTGTGAGGTGTGATAGGATGACCCGCACGATAATCATCACGCTTGCCTACACAGAGTGCCATGACCAGAGCGGCTACACCGGCATTGATATGTACCACGGTACCACCCGCAAAGTCGATGGCTCCCATCTCCTGCAGGAAACCGCCAC
>ERZ1026856.574-NODE-574-length-21694-cov-5.633994_pt1 | contig 21694 bp, 19 predicted proteins | sample MGYA00380158_ERZ1026856 | MGnify/ENA primary metagenome ERZ1026856 (study PRJEB33269, sample SAMEA4719794) | human gut metagenome | biome: human-associated habitat; feature: organic feature; material: feces | place: Cameroon | collected 2013-10 ...
ACTCACGACTAAAGTCACGAGTATGCGGCTCCCTTTTAATCAAAATTCGACCCAAGGGCAGCCATGCGCTGCAAAATCGCCGGCTCCGAATTGGCCTTAATAGCATAAAACACCTTTACACGAGGTAACTTCTCACAGAGATAGCGGTAATTTTTTTCTACCCTATCCAGAGACACCACCATAAATGGGGTTGGATATCTGTCTGCCAGATATGCCATTTCTTCTTCAGTTAAACGAAAGCTTTTCATAACAACTCCTATTCTTCTCATAAGGTCCCTTGCGGCTTCCTTATGCAGTGTACAAAATATCATGTGCTATCCTTCCTCATTGTACACTGTCTTTGCATCTTTGTATTTTTTAGCACATCTATGACTTGCATTATAGACTTATCCAACTATAAATGCAATAAAAAATTTGCATTTATAGAGATTTCAAAGTACAATTTATAGATAGATAAACACAGCATAATGCTGACGCATAAAAGGAGAAGTTAGATGAGCATTTTTGACAGATTGTTACCCAAAAAGAGACAGCCTGAGGTAAAAAATACTATTCCCCAGGAAAAGACCAATATTAAAAAGACTTTTGGCGTATATTGCCACAAGCATCACAACACCAGCGGCGACAAGCTTTGTCCAAAGTGTACTGCCCTTCTGGCCACCGTTATGACCAAGATTAACCGCTGCCCATATGGCATCACCAAGCCAATCTGCGACCGTTGCGAGATTATGTGCTTCGGCCCTAAGCAGAACAAGGAATTTATGACCATTATGTCCAGCTCCAGCAAGGGCATGCTGTTGAGACACCCTATGATGAGCCTGAAGCACAAAATGGCCAGCTTTAGTGTGGACTACGCCAAGCGGGAGCAGGAAAAGCGGGCTTCCGAAAAGGCCGCAGCCAAGAAGAAAAACGCTGAGGAAAAGGCTAAGGCCAAGGATGACAGCAAAAAGAAATAATTGTACAAAAATAGGGGCTGTCGCGTAGCGACAGCCCCTTTGCTATATCCAAAATTATCTCTTATAGGTTTCGTCCAGAACCACGAAATAGGACTGAGGATGAGCACATACAGGACACACCTCTGGAGCTTCCTTGCCAGTGCATACATAGCCACAGTTGGAGCACTGCCAGATAACAGTGTCATCAGCCTTGAAAACCTTCTCTGCCTCTACATTGGCCAGCAGAATCTTATAACGCTCCTCATGCTCCTTCTCAATAGCAGCCACAGCCTCAAAGAGCTGAGCAATCTTGTCAAAGCCTTCCTCACGGGCAGTCTTGGCAAACTCAGGATACATGGAGGTCCACTCCTCGTTCTCACCGTTGGCAGCATCCTTCAGATTTTCCTCAGTGGAGCCTACACCATCGTTAATCAGCTTATACCAGATTTTGGCATGCTCCTTCTCGTTCTTGGAAGTCTCCAAAAAGAGATTCTGAATCTGCACATAGCCGTCCTTCTTAGCCTGAGAAGCAAAATACTGATACTTAGTATGAGCCTGAGACTCACCAGCAAAAGCAGCCTTCAGATTTTCCAATGTTTTTGAATCCTTTAATTCCATAATAGTACCTCCTCGTCCTAAACACACAATGGATAATGATTATCCGTTACTAATAGTGTATCATTTAATGGCAAAAAGTCAATAGGTAATTTTAGATTTTGGCCTATTTATTTTACATATTTTTTACTGGAATAGGGCCTCTGGACAAAGCAATTGCTCCGGTTCTGGCAATCTCAATAATCTGGAACTCAGCCAGCATTTCACAGATTGCATCTATCTTGCTGCGGGAGCCTGTAAGCTCAATAACCACATTCTCAGGGCTGACATCTACAATCTTGCCCCGGAAAATATCTACAATATTGCGAATATCTGACAGGGTTTCCTTCTGAGCCTTAACCTTCAACAGTACCAGCTCACGCACAATGGAATCCACCTCGCCCAGATTGACAATCTTGATCACATCTATCAGCTTGCCCAGCTGGCTTACCACCTGCTCCAGCTCCCGATTATCCTCTACGGAAACCTCAATATTGATTCTGGTAACATCCCGCTCCTCTGTATAACCGGCGGAAATACTCTCAATATTAAAGGCACGACGGCTGATAAGTCCGGATACATGGGTCAGAACACCTGGCTTGTTGTCTACAAGGACTGCTAAAATGTATTTTTTCATTCCTTTTCTCCTCCCAGTACCATATCACTGATGCAGGCCCCTGGTGCCACCATTGGCAGTACATCCTCATTGGCAGGCAGCATTACATCAATCAGCATAGGCCCCTCGGCAGCCAAGGCCGCTCTCAGACCTGGCAGCAGCTCCTCTGGCTTGCTGATACGGCAGGCCTTCATGCCCATAGCCTCAGCCAGCTTGACAAAATCCGTCTTGCCCCCCAGCAAGGTCTGGGAATAGCGCTTGCCATAGAACATTCTCTGCCACTGAGTAACCATGCCCAGCACTCTATTGTGCAGCAAAACAATTTTTACATCAATATCATTATCCGCAGCAGTGGACATTTCCTGGCAGTTCATCATAATACTGCCATCACCAGTAAAGAGAACCACCTTTTTGTCAGGCTGTCCCAGCTTTGCCCCCAGAGCTGCTGGCAGGCCATAGCCCATAGTGCCCAAGCCACCAGAGGTTAGGAACTGACGAGGCTTGCGGCTGTTAAAGAACTGCGCCGCCCACATCTGATGCTGACCAACATCTGTAACCACAATGGTATTATCATCCACCAGCTGGCTAACTGTCTCAATCAGCTCCTGTGGCATAATGTATTCGCTATGCTTCTGATAAGCAAATGGATACTGATCATTCATTTCAATAACATAATTACGCCAGATATTGAAACGAGCTGTATAATTCTCCCCAGAGCTTTGCAGCAAATGGGCAAAAACCGGCATGGACCAGCGCAAATCTCCCACGACTGGATAATCTGCCACCACATTTTTGTTGATTTCCGCTCTATCCACATCAAAATGAACCACCTTGGCCTTAGTAGCAAAGGCTGCTACCTTGCCAATAACCCGGTCATCAAAACGGACGCCTACACCAATCAGCAGGTCACATTCCTGAACAGCCATATTAGCGGCATAGGAACCATGCATACCCACCATGCCCAAAAATCCATCCTGGGTAGAAGGCACACAGCCCAAGCCCATCAAAGAGCTGACTACAGGTATATGAGTATGGTCTACAATCTGACGAAACAGCTCTGTCTGATTGGACAGATTTACACCGCCGCCAATAAAGAACAAAGGACGCTTGGCCTTGCCCAAAGCCTCTACTACAGCAGATACCTGAGCCTCATCCCCGGTGAAATCTCCGCTATAGCCTGGCAGATATACCTTTTCTGGATATTCATAATCCAGCTCCGCCGTGAATACATCCTTGGCAATATCAATAACTACAGGACCAGGACGACCAGTGCTGGCAATAAAGAAAGCTTCCTTAATAACCCTTGGCAGCTCCTGCACCTTTTTTACTAAGTAATTATGCTTGGTAATAGGGGTGGTAATGCCTACAATATCTGCCTCCTGAAAGGAATCCTTGCCAATGTAAGGATTGCCTACCTGACCAGTAAAGCATACCATTGGAATAGAATCCATATTGGCTGTAGCAATACCTGTAATCAAATTGGTAGCACCAGGGCCAGAGGTAGCAAAGCAGACTCCCACCTTGCCAGTGGCTCTGGCGTAACCGTCTGCCCCATGCACAGCACCCTGCTCATGGCGGGTAAGGATATGAGGATACTTTGCCTTGTACAGAGCATCATAAAGATCCAGAACCGCTCCTCCCGGATAACCAAATATTACTTCTACATTTTCCCGTCTCAGGCTTTCCAGTACAGCCTGTGCTCCATTCATTAACAAGAAAATCTCTCCCCTTTCCAAAGCGCGCCCACCACCAACAAAGGTTGAAAGCATCGGATATTTCGTTCTATTATACTCCAATATAATATAGTATTTCAATACGAACTTTACAAATTTACAACAAAAATAAGTATATCACATTGCTATATACATAATAACAGCAATATGATATACTTATTTCGGCAGTTATACTGCTGACCACCCTAAGCGGCAGGCGGTTTGTTTGCACCCTCGCAGAAAGGAGAAATTCAACTCTGAGGGGGTGAGACAATGAATGATACAGAGTTACTTCTAATTTTGTTGATTTTGATTGTTCTTAAACAAAAATAACCGCTCAAGCTTCCAAACAAAGCGGTTATTTTTACGTAAAACACTAACCGACTAGCGAGGAGGACAAGCCGCCTGCTGGTGGTCTTTTCTTATCTCCATTATATATCAGGTCTGACTATATGACAAGTCAAAAGAAAAATAAATTCGATTCTTGAAATTATATGCAAATCGTGCTATTATATAAATGTTGTTGGTTTTCACAACCTGCGGGCGTAGTTCATTGGTAGAACGTCAGCTTCCCAAGCTAAAGAGGGGGGTTCGATTCCCCTCGCCCGCTCCATAGAGATTTACGCGGTTGCATAAGCAGCCGTTTTTTTATGCCATTATAACCTCATCAAGCCGCCCCTGCATAATCAACAATAAAGATTTTACTTGCAATTTTTTCAAGATGTTCCAGTATATCATCAATTTTCTCCATAACAGATGCAGAAAATACAATTTCTCCACACTGTTCACATTTATAGCAAGGAACATTTTCTATAATTACATAAGCCCCATTTATCCTTGCAAAATAACTATCCGTTGATGGCCGCATAATGCCTGATTTACAAACTAAGCAATTCATAAGATATCACACCTTTCTGGTTTTAAAATCTGCTTCCTTAATTCTATCACAAAACCTATTCCATAGTACACAAATTCATTCTCCTAAAACCGTCACTCGCCTCGTTATTTTTTATTTTTTCAAAAAAAGCTTGCATTATATTTTTCAATATGGTATAGTATTTCTTGTTCATGGCGCGTTGGTCAAGTGGTTAAGACTCCGCCCTCTCACGGCGGCTTCAAGGGTTCGAATCCCTTACGCGTCACCATGCATATAATAGCTCGAAGCAAGGCTTCGGGCTTTTTTGTTGTCTTTGAAGGACGATTTTTATTTTCAATAAATTTTACACAAAATTTACATATTTTGTTCTCTAAACATATTTATGGCGAATATCCGCTACATTTATACACAGTTTTTTGACTTATGCACAGTTTTGTGGAAAAAGTTGTGGATAAACTCCTGTTTATACACACAGAATCACATTTTATCCACAAAGTTATCCACATTAGGAAAAAATTGTGGATAAATATCCCTCCAGGTCTTGACAAATGGCCTATAATATACTCCGTTCGACATACTGTATACATTGTACTGTATTTTCGATTTTTGTCGCGTAAAGAACATTTTTCGTCGTAATGTTCATAGATGAAAAAACGGTTTTACATTATACTCTTACTCGTAAGTAGTAATTACTTTCAATTCCCTACTAAGCTCGATATCAATGTTTCCCCTAAACAAAGATATATTCCCATACGAGCTTAAAATACTTTCATAGATAACGCCTGTCGTTACCTAAACATCCTATAATCCCTTTTTAGAAACAGCTGCTCCCCACACCGCAGCTGTTTTCTTATGCCCTGAATTAATTTTTATCAACAAAAAACCAGCCGCCGCTGGCAGACAGGAAAATTCTGTCCACAGCCTTGGCTGGTTTATTTTTATGCTTAATAAATCTTATCTACTACAAAGCCGGCATTTTCCAAAGCACGGATAATACGCTGTACATGGTCATGACCGTGAGTCTCTACAGTTACCTCCAGCATAACCTTCTTGAAGCTGTCAGTTACCTTGGACTGGTTGTGCTCCAGCTTGATAACATTGGCGTTCTCGTCAGCCAATACCTGAGATACATGGAGCAGCTGGCCTGGCTTGTCTGGCAGCTGAACAGAGAAGCAGAATACCCGGCCTCTAGCAATGAGAGCCTTGTCAATCAGAGCAGAAATGGTGGAAATATCAATATTGCCGCCACTGATAATGGCTGCTACCTTTTTTCCCTTGAAAGGAAGCTTGTTCAAGGCAGCCAGACTAAGGGCACCAGCTCCCTCGGCTATCAGCTTGTGCTTCTCAATAAGGGACAGGAGAGCTGACATAATTTCCATTTCAGATACAGTAATAATCTGATCCAGATACTTCTTGCAGAAAGCATAGGTCAAATCACCAGGAGTCTTAACAGCACAGCCATCTGCCACAGTATCTACTGCAGGCAGAGTGGTTACATGGCCCTCCATAAAGGATTTCTCCATGCAAGGTGCTCCCTCTGGCTCTACACCAATAACCTTTACATTGGGATTGACAGCCTTGGTAGCCAGAGCTACACCGCTGGCAAAGCCGCCGCCGCCAATAGGCACCAGAATGGCATCTACATCCTTCAGCTCGTCAATAATCTCCAAGGCTGTGGTGCCCTGACCAGCCAATACCTTCTGGTCGTTAAATGGATGAATATAAACATAGCCCTTTTTCTTCTGCAGCTCCAAAGACTTGGCATAGGCATCATCAAAGCTATCACCGTAGAGAACTACCTCTGCCCCATAGGCACGAGTAGCTTCTACCTTCAAAATTGGAGTAGTAGCAGGCATGCAAATAACAGCCTTGCAATTCAAGGCTCTGGCAGCAAAGGCCACACCCTGGGCATGGTTACCGGCAGAGGCAGTAATAACGCCCCGCTTCCGTTCATTCTCATTGAGCTGGCTAATCTTGTTGTAGGCACCTCTCAGCTTGAATGAGCCTGTATTCTGCAGGTTCTCAGGCTTTAGGTAAACATTGTTGCCACACAAATCGGAAAAATAGGGACTTTCTACCAAATGGGTTTTCTTGGCTACCCCATCCAGCTGTTTGGCTGCCTGGTACACATCTGCAATAGATGTGCTGGCCAGAACCTCCTCTATACTAAGCTCTGCTTTCTTTGCTTCCTCTGCCATATATGGGCCTCCTTGTATCTGTGTTTTCCTCTTAGAATAGCACCACAGATATTATCTGTCAACAAAAATAGTGCTCCATGCAGTTCATGAAGCACTATCTAGGGATTACTGTTTGTGTTTAATCATATTTACCAATTCACCAGCAGTAGCGGACAAACTAGCCAGCTCCTGGGCTACACCAGCAATAGCAGTGGTCTGCTGGCTGACGATATTGGAGGTAGCCTCTCCCTTGGTTACGGTTTCGTTGACAGATTCACCAATCTGGTTGGTAAACTCCTGAATCTTGTCTACAGTCTCACGAGAGCTATCTGCCAGCTTGCCAATCTCCTCAGATACAACGGCAAAGCCTGCACCAGCTGTACCAGCCCGGGCAGCCTCAATGGAAGCATTCAAGCCCAGCAGACGAGTCTGCTTGGCAATATCACGAATCAAATTGGTAAATTCGTTAATCTTGCTGGAAATCTCACTTACATTGGCAATTTCCTTGTTCAGAGCCAACTGGTTTTCATTTACATCGTTGGCAGAAGCCGCCAGCTCCTCCATCGTAGCAGATACCTGCATGGCAGTTTCATTAATGGAAGCAGCCATCTTCCGCAGCTGATAACGATAATGGCCCATCTTGGAGAAGAAGGAAGCCATCAAGAACAGAGTCTGAGCTGCATGCTCCAAACGCTCACGAGGCATAATCTGAATCTTGCGGACAGCCTCAACATACTTCTCAGGATCTGCTCCAATCTCCTTAGCGTAAGCCCGGAACTTATCCTCATCTGGTGGTGCATTGAGAATCTGACCACCCAGAATGGAACCAATCTGCTTGCCATCTACAATAATAGGAGCACCAAAATCCATAAGACCAGCATGGCATTCATAAACCGCTGGCTTACCAGTACGGGCAGCAGTCTCGCCGCCGTTCTTGTCACACTGCTCACAGCGGCGACAGCCCTCAGCAGTGCCACGAGTATACTTCATGCAGAACTCAGACCAGTCAGTAGGTCTGGTAATAGGCTTGCCATCCTTGTCTACGGTCACTGCGGTCATACCAGCAGCTCTGGCAAAGCTGTCCTGGAAGGACTGCAAAAAGTCCATATCAAATACGTCTTCAAGCTTAATTTCTTCTTCTGCCATAAAAAAACACCTCTCCCTTTCACTATAACGAACTGCCTTTTTATGGCAAGTCCTATCTTCCCAATTTTTACTTTTTATTATACTCGGAAAATCACTTTAATACAATAAATATTTCCTTTATAGACCATTATCCTGCCAATCTGGTACATAGGCCTTGGTGGCAGAGCTGCGCTGCTGAACAAAGCATTGGATAAAGCCCAATTCACTGGCATAATCTGTCACTGATTGGTATTCAAAGGTGGTAAGCCTCCGCTTAAGATTTTTGTATTCCCCTGCCTTATACATAGGAGTGTACTGACTCATCAGACTGAGATAAATATCATCACCAAAGGTCTGCCACAGCCAGTCCAAAAGCTTCATACTGTCATGGCGGGCACCGGGCAGTACCATATGCCGTACCAGTACACCTCTGGTCATAATGCCCTGAGCATCCAAAACAGGCCTGCCTACCTGCTGTACCATAGCCTTAATGGCCTTGGCGGCTACAGAAAAATAATCCTGAGCCTTGGAATATATCCCGGATAATTCCGAGGCATAATATTTCAAATCCGGCAGATAAACGTCCACCGAGCCAGCCAGCAGCTCTATGGTGGACACGCTTTCGTAGCCACTGGAATTGTACACTACAGGAAGGGAAAAACCTCGCTTTTTGGCATAGGCCAAAGCCTGCATAATCTGAGGCACATAATGGGTGGGGGTAACCAAATCCAAGGTAGCCGCCCCCTGAGCTTGTTGATGGAGAAAAATCTCCCCCAACTCCTCTAAGGTAACTTCCCTGCCCTTTTCATAATGACTTATTTCGTAGTTCTGACAGAAAACACAGCGAAGATTACAGCCAGAAAAGAAAATTGTACCAGCCCCCTTGCCAGTTTCCGGGCCAGCTATGGCTGGCTCCTCCCAGGGGTGCAGGCTGACCTTGGCTACTCTGGCCAAGGCTCCCCCGCCACAGGCTCCCGGCTGTTCATAGCGGTTCACCCCACAGCTGCGGGGACACAGCCGGCAGTTGCTAAGCAAATCCCTTGCCTGCAAGCTATCACTTCCTTATCTGCATAACTTAGCGCTAGGTTCCATCTCTAACCCTCATTGAACCAAGCATAGGGTAAGAGTTCATCTGTCCTTCAGCAGGGCCTCATCCAAAACAGGTCCATATTTAGGCCGCCACCAGGAAATACTCCGTACAGCATCTATATAATGCTGCAAAGCCGGCTCATTGATAGGCCGTCCCTGACTGCCCTCTATCTGAACAGGCTCCAAAGGAATCCTATCTGCCTCACCTATAAAATCTCTGGTTATCCAGAAGCCGTAGTTCACGCCCTGACGGTTGCTGCGGGTAAGGCTGGAACCAATAGCATAGTAGGCAAAGCCCTTGGGTGCTACCATTTCAATAATTGTGGGACCAATATCAATCTGACTGCCTGCGCTATCTGGCAGGAGGGTTCCCTTGTGAACACCAGCTCCCGTTACGACGAAAGGCACTACATACCGCTCGTACATGGATGGCTGTTTGTCAATATTGTACCTATCGGCATGATCTCCCACAATCAGCACCAAACAATTTGGATATTTTGCCTTTAAATTCTTTACAAAGCCTGCCAGCTCTCTATCTGCATACCAATAATGCCCCAGCTCATTCACCAGCCAATCATCCTTGGCTGCCTCTGGAGGCAAAGCCTGCCGCAGCTTGTCTGCATCAAAGCCCTTGGCTGCTACATCCACCGTATAAGGGGAATGGTTGGACACATTGAGAATGACATTAAAGCTGGAGGTATCAGGACTAACCCCTTGCAATACCTGGGCATAGAGATATTCATCATCACAGCCCCATACACTGCCCTCTGCCTCCTCTGGCATATCTCCCCGGCCATAGAAGTGCTGGAAGCCCTGAGCCTCTGTAAATGCCCCTATCCGCTCCCAGGTAGCAGGGCCGGCATACCAGAAATTGGTGGTATAGCCCAGCTTCTCCATCTGGGGAGCTATGGCTGTAACATAAGGCTGCTTAAAGGACTCCGGCATGGTGGTAAGATAAAGATTGGCATCTGCCAAGCCTGTGGTTACACCGGTCATGGCGGAAATGGTGCTGGCTCCATTAGGCAGCATGGCATTGCAATAATCTGCATCCTCTCCGGCAATAATCCCCTTCATGCCATCGGCAATGTGAAGCTGGCTGTATTTGTCCAAAAGAGGCCAGTTGGCATAGCTTTCGGATACAATCAGGAAAATCTGCTTGGGCTTGGCCACCTGAGCACCCTGAGCCTCCCGACGGAGATAATCATCCAGATTATTGCTGTCGGCACTGCGGCCAGCCAGCTCTCCTGCCAGCTGCTGAATCTGCTCTGCGGTAAAATTCAGGCCATTGCAGGCCAGCATACGGTTGTTCATGCGATAGCCACGATATATAGCCTGATAATCGTCCAATATAGCCTCATTCATAAAGCTATCCTTGGTGACACCTACATTTTCCCATTCCAAGGCTGTTTCCCAGCCCCAGCTGCCTCCAAAGACAATCAATCTCCCCAGCACATAAAGCACCAAGGCCACAGCCACACCCTTGCCAATGCTTTTACCACGGGAGGGCTTGGTATATAGGCTATAGGTGCTTCTAGGGCTAGTATCTCTCCAAGCCAGAAAATATTTCAGACCTCGCCAAAGGCAAAAGGCCAAAAGCAATGCCCCTGTCAACCGCAAAGGCAGGTTAAATTCCTGCACCAGAGATATAAACAGGGCATACATATCATCATTGCCAGCATTAAAAAGAAGCTGGTGAAAACGACTGTGAAACTGGCCATAGTAAGGGAAGCTGGCCACAAACAAAATAGAGGTTATGGTCAGGACTATACCGCTAAGGAGGCTCTCCAATCTACGCCCCCAAAGGCGGGACAGTATGGTTATCAGTCCGGCAGGCACAGCAGTAAAGAGAGCCAAAATACCAGCGGTTTGAATGCTAAGGCGGGAGCCTAGCCACAGTGTCTGCAGCAAATCCTGCCAGCCAGTATCAAGCCCCCAATATTCATGCAGAACCAGGCAGAATATGAGCCTGCAAAGAGAAAGGACTGAAAGGTAATATAAAAATACCTTCAGTCCTCTATAGATGCAATTCATCATGGTACAATCAGCTGAACACCATATCTTGACAGAGCCTCACATACCTTCTCAGATGGCATGGAGTCGGTAATCAAACCGGAAAGGGTATCAAGAGTAGCGTAGTTGTAGTTGCCATCAGTGCTAAGCTTTTTGGCTTCGGCTACTACATAGGCCTTCTTACTAACCCGGATAATCTGGGCCTTGTTGATACCATCCTCAATGTCATAGGTGGAAACGCTGTTTTCCATAGCATCTACGCCAATGGCTCCTACAAAGGCTACATCTGGCTTCAGGCGGGAAATGAAATCCATAGTCATACCGCCCCAGAAGCCGTCACGGCTCTTGTTAATCTTGCCGCCGGCAAATACCACCCGAATCTTAGGATGATTAGCCAGAATCAGCAGAATGTCAATCATATTGGTAACAATGGTCAGCTCGCGCTGATCCTTGGCCAAAAGCTCAGCAATGGCCAAATTACTGGTGGAAATATCCAGGAAAACCATATCTCTGTCATGAATCAGCTTAACGGCAGCATGAGCAATACGGCGCTTGGCATCCACATCTGTGGTCTTGCGCTTGCTAATCTCGATAACATGGTTGTTTTCTCTCAAAACCACCGCACCACCATAGGTACGCTTGAGACGGCCCTGCTTCTCCAGAGAACCCAAATCCTTACGAATACAGTCCTCGGTAACACCAAATTTCTCACTAAGCTCTTTTACTCGAACCTTGCCATCAGCATTCAGCATATTCATGATGCTTTCCTGACGTTCCTCCAAAAACATAATATCACTCCCTAGTACAAAATATTTCTCTACCTTTTCTTTACTATTTCATTTTGTGCACTAATGCACGGTTATTGGATTACCATTGTTCAATTTTCATTCAATAATTTTTAATAATTCCAATTTACTATTATTCTACACGGAATATTGATTTTTATCAAGTAGAATTTTTGTTTATTGTTTTATTAGGACTTAAAACCTAACAAATTGTATTTTCACAAATATTCTAACAGAAATACCCGCTAACGGTCAACCCCTAGACCGATGTAGCGTTTACTTGCTTTTGCCCAAAGCCCTGTCCAAAAGCTCATCATAAACCGGCCGACCTCCTGTTAAATCGGAGATTACATAGGCGGTCAGGGATACCACCAGCAGAGCCAGCATATGCTGAAAGGAGCCGGTCATTTCCAGTATCAGGATACTGCCTGTAACCGGGGATTTCACCACGGAAGAGAAATAGGCCGCCATGCCAAAGACAATAATATCTGCATAATACATGGCTGGCAATAGACCTGCCAGTACCAGCAGCTTGGCCAGCACCGCCCCTCCTGCCGCTCCTAGCACCAGCATAGGCAGAAAGATGCCCCCTGGCACACCGGAGCCAAAGCAAATCATGGTAAAAAGGAATTTTCCTACAAATAAAAGGCACAGAAAGCCAATGGTATAGTCTGTTACCACCAGTGAATCCACCAGCAGATTGCCTCCTCCTAGAATCTCTGGCAAAACAAAGCCCAGGATGCCTGCCAAGGTCAAAGGTATAAGAGGCTTCTTCATGCCGGACAAGCCCAGCCTGCTATAGGTATTCAGAGAATATGCCAGAGCTATGTTGAAAAGCCGCCCCAAGAGGCCAATAACAATGCCTGCCACCACTAGAACATCAAAAAGATTCAAAGGGAGAGGCAGAAGATACCCCATGGAAAATACCGGAGACATACCGAAAACCACCTCTGTAACAGTGGCCGCCGTAATAGAAGCGGTAATACCTGTAAGCAGAAGGGCAGGAGATATGGTTTTCTGCATTTCCTCCAAGCCGAAGATAACCCCTGCCAGGGGAGCGTTAAAGGCAGCAGCCAAACCTGCCCCTGCTCCGGCAGTCATAAGGATACGGCTTTCAAATCTGGTACGACGACTGGTTTGACTTAGGCCCTGACCAACACAGGCACCTATCTGAACGCTGGGGCCTTCCCGGCCCAGGGACATACCGGCGCCAATGGCCAGCACACCGCCAATAATCTTGGACCAGAGGACGGAAAACCATCTCATGGACATATCTCCCTGCAGAATGCCTTTTATCTGGGGGATACCACTGCCGGTGCACATAGGCTCTCTGGCGACAATCAGCTTTAGCAAATAGGCTATGATAATAAAGGAAAGAATATATAAGGCCAGCCATTGCCATTGTCCATCAGCCAATGCTTCCCTAAGATTGTGGTAAATCACAGGCCGCAGTATCTCAGAGCCTGCCAGCAAATAGCGAAATACACTGATGCTGATACCTGCCCCCAGGCCTACGGCCAGTCCTTCCAGCAGCAGCCGCAGGCTGAATCTTTTTTTGTCTACTAATAGCTCTAGTAGATTGTCAGTTTTTTTGTTCATATTTTCTCCGCCAAAATATTCAGGGCCAAAGGCGCCTAATTTCTCTCGTAAATTTTGCCTTATTACTTTATTACGTGGAAAATCAAAAAAGGACCTCCTTACGGAGGCCCCCTCTATTTCACTTACTCAGCAGTGAAAGGCAAGAGTGCAATGTTACGTGCACGCTTGATAGCAACTGTTACCTGACGCTGATGCTTAGCACAGTTACCAGAAATACGACGAGGCAAAATCTTGCCGCGCTCGGTAATATAACGACGGAGCTTTGCTACGTCCTTGTAATCAATCTGCTCTACCTTATCTACGCAGAAACTGCAAACCTTTTTACGAGGTCTTCTGCTTCTATCACGCTTGATCAAAGTATATTCCCTCCTTCAATATGGAATATCATTCCTGTTGGAATGTCACCTTCACGAATTGTCGCGAAATTAGTCCTCTGCTTTAACAATCATGTGCTTCAGCAGCTCATCAGTAATCTTCATTACACGATCAGCCTCAGCCACACATGCAGGCTCTGCTGTAACGTTCAGCAGTACATAGTAGCCCTCGGTGCAGTCCTTGATCTCATAAGCAAGACGCTTCTTGCCCCAACGATCCTCGCTGTCAACTGTACCGCCATTGTCAGCAATCAACTTGGTGAACTTCTCAACTACAGCGTTGGTTGCTTCTTCCTCCATTGGTTTAACAATGAATATGACTTCGTACTTTCTCACGAAATCACCTCCCTCTTTGGTCTTTGGCTCCCTCTTGCTGAAGGAGCAGAGAAAGTTTGCAAATGCAATTTGCAACTATCTTGTCCTTTTGACTGAATGAGTATATCATTTATTGAAGCTTTTGGCAAGGATTTTTTACAATTCTGCCCAAAAAATACTCATAGATTTATTAGCCCAATACGCTAATATCCAAATGTGGGAAGCCTGTTACCATTTCCTTAACAATGGCAGTCAGCTTCTCACAGCCTCCTACATGGGTGCTTTCCATATTCATTGGCATATTAGGATCGTGGAGGGACATACGCAGAAGTACCCAGCCTTCCCCTGGGAATACCAGACGGATTCCCTCATAGGATGGAGTTGCCATCTTGATACCCTTGGCCTCAGCCCGCTTCTCAAACTCAGCCAATACAGACTGGCCATAGCTGCGGAAATCCTCCACATCCTTAATCTTCAAGCGATATTCTTTTTCCTCAGCTGGATGCTGCAAATCCTTAATCAAATCCGCCAACACCTTACCCTCAGCTTTGGCCTTGGCGGCAGCAATCAACAGCTTAACGGCCAGATAAGCACCATCATCCAAATAATAGTTTTCGCTAAGAGCACCATGTCCAGATGTTTCAATGGCCAATGGAGATACAGTGCCAGCCTTGTTCAGGCGAATACATTCATTGATAACATTCTTGTAGCCCCGCATATAGCGATGATGCTTCAAATGCAGCTTGTTCTCCAAAAAGTCTGCCAGCTCATCAGAGGTTACAGAATCTGTAATAATGGTGCTGCCTGGATAATCAGGAGCCAGAATCGCAGCCATCATGGCAATCAGGGCATTACGGCTAATCTGCTGACCATCAGGCAATACAGCACTCATGCGATCCACATCAGTATCAAAGATAATACCCAAATCTGCATGGCTGGAGAGAACTGCTCCCTTAATGGCATCCATAGCAGCCTGATTCTCTGGATTTGGAATATGATTTGGGAAATGTCCATCTGGCTCCAGATAGAGACTGCCCTCAATATCAGCCCCCAGAGGAACCAATACCTTGTTGGCAAAGAAACCGCCAGCACCATTGCCTGCATCTACTACAATATGCATTCCTTTGAGAGGCTGGTCATAGGTCTCAGCCTGAATCCCCTGGCGAATCTTTTCACAGAGATTCTTGGCATAAATATCAATTAAATCCAGTGGCTTAGCCTGAGCCAAGTCTGCACTACGCTCCTGCAGTCCTGCTGCAATCTCCAAAAGCTCAATGATATTTTCCTTTTCCAAACCGCCGTCCTTGGTAAAGAACTTCAAGCCATTACGATTGAAAGGCAAATGGCTGGCGGTAATCATGATGGAGCCATCCATTGCCGTTTCTGGAAAAACAATGGACATAAACATGGCTGGAGTTGATGCCATATGACAGTCGTAGGCCTGAGCTCCCTCTGCCAGAATACCCTGCAGAGCAGCCTCCTTCAGGCTGATAGCAGACAGACGGGAATCATGGCCTACAGCCAGCTTCAATTCCCCAGCAGGACGGCCCAGCTTCTTGCTCAAAAACTTTACAAAGGCGGCGGCAATCAGATTAGCTGCCTCAGGGCGCAGGTTAACCTTTTCACCCTCTACACCTTCTAGGGCAATGCCACGAACATCGCTGCCATTCTGCAATTTCATCAATTCTTTTTCTGTCATACTATGCAACTCCTTATATAGATATTTCTTCATATTTATTAATAATTCTATCTGCCAAAGACAAATCCTGCTGGCCAGAATTAGGATTCCGAACAGCAATGCACTGCATACCAGCAGCCTTGGCCGCCTTTACTCCAGAAGCAGCATCCTCCACAACGGTGCAATCGGCAGGATTTACCCCCAGCTTCTTGGCAGCCAGCAAATATATGGCTGGATCTGGCTTGGCATGCTCTACCTCATCACCTGTGGTCAAAGCATCAAAGTACTCAATAATGCCAAATCTGGTTAGGACATTATTGACCATAGGCCGTATTGAAGAAGAGCCAAGGCCTATTTTATAGCCCTTGGTCTTCAAGCGCTGCAGCAGCTCCGGAAGTCCCGGTATGGCCTTAATGGTGGCATCATTATTGAGAATGTCCATGTATTTCTCATATTTTTTTCCTGCCATAACCTGCCATTCCTCCGTGAAAACCTCTGGAAATCTGGCCTTCATATCCATCCAGAAGGATTTGGCGCTGCGGCCTACATATTTGTCCAGGCCAATTTCCTGGGCACTAAGGGTGATGCCATATTCCCGCAGGGTAGCCATTTTGGCTCTAGCGTGTATAGGCTCGCTGTCAATAATAACTCCATCCATGTCAAAAATAAATGCTTTGTTGTTCATATTTTCCTTTCTATATTTCCTCACTCATCTTGGGGCTTAATGGTTCCATGCTCATAAGCTAGCAACAGGCTGTACAAATCCGTGATTTTCTCCTGTATCACCCTACCCTCATCTGTATCTCCTACAGAGGTGATTTTGGACTGGAGCTCAATGGTACGGGACACGGATTCAATGTCCTTGTTGTTCCGCAGAGCTTCCCTGACATCAGCCACATTTTGATGTTCCAAAAGCCTAAAGCCTCGGGAATTGTAAATCAGTGTATAACCGGAAATACCAGTTTTCTGATGATAAGCCCGACAGAAGCCTCCATCTATACATAGAGCCTTGCCATTGGCCTTGATAGGGGTTTCCCCCTTGGATACCTTTACTGGCACGTGGCCGTTAATAATATGGCCATCCTTGGGATTCAGGCCAAATTCCTCCAGCAGCTCCTCACAGATTTCCTCTCGGTCAATAAGCTCATAATAAGGATCGGAAGGCTCCTTCCAGGTGCTTTCATCCTCTAGGAACATACGCTCAAAGGTGGTAAATTCCCGGCCGGAAATAGGGGAAAGCAAACCATTCCACAGGAACCACATAAAGTCCAAAGCCTTTTGTTCCTTGGTGGCTCTTGCCTTGCGAGCCATCTGATCACAGAAATCCATATAGGACTTGCCCTTGTAAGGCTTGCCATCAAAGGAAACCTCCTTCATAGTGCCATCCCAATTCAGAGGAATACAGCCATGAAATAGCAGGTTCTGATTACAACAGGTATAGACACTGCCTTTCTTGTAGATAAATTCCACATGGCGCTGCAGCCGTTCGCTTTCAATAAAGTAGGACTTCAAATCCCCAATAATCTGCTTTTCCTCATCCGTCAGCTCATAAGGATTCTTAGGATCCACCGTAGGAAAATAGGCACTGCTTAGCTCATAGCGCTTGCCATTAAGGCTATAGAAGCTGGCATTATAATCCACATTCTGCAGCTGGAGACGGCTTTCCATTTTGAAATCCGGATTCCGAAGAATCAGCTGTCCCTCCAGCTTGAACATTATCATGGAAATAGCCTTTTCCGATGCCTTGAGTGGATTTTCATCTGGATATATCCGCTGGGCATACATGGTGAGAGGCCGCAGGCTAATAGCATAGCCCTTTTCCAGCACCTCGGTATTTTTGTATCGCAGACTGTTTCTTATTACCCCGGCAATACATACCTCACTGCCACTGGCAGCTCCCATCCACAGAATATCGTGGTTGCCCCACTGAATATCCAGGGAATGGTAGTCCCGTACCATATCCAGGATGGTATCCGGCCGATTGCCCCGGTCAAAGAAATCTCCAATGATATGCATATGGCCCACAGCCAGACATTTTATCAGGCTGGTTAGAGCCACAATAAAATCTGACGCCCCTCCCACCTGCACAATCATATTCAACAGTCTTTTGCTGTAAAGGAACTGGGCTCTATCTGCCTCTGGATGGGTGTTAAACAACTCTGTAATTACGCTGCGGTAATTTTGAGGAATAAAGCTTTTCACCTTGGTTAAAGGATATTTGTAGGTCATGAGCTTGCTAACCTCTAACAGCCGGGATAGATTTTCCCGATACCATTCAGGAGTATTGCGCCGCTCTGCCTCCAGCTGTTGAATTTTCTCCACGGGATAATATATCAAGGTGCAAAATTCCGCTTTTTCTTCGGCAGTTAATCTGGCCCCAAAAACATAGTCTACCTTTTCCTTAATAACCCCGGAGCAATTATTGAGAATATGATAAAAAAGCTCATATTCACCGTGCAAATCGCTGACAAAATGCTCTACTGACTTAGGCAGGCACAGGCTGGCCTGCAGATTTATTAAATCCGCATAAACAGCCTCCTTGGTAGGATATTTTTCCGCCAACAACCGCAAATACTTTTGCTTTTGCCGCTGCATGGTATTTGCCGAATTAATCATACTATCTCCCTTTCCAATTCCGGCAGTCATTAACCCCTATATACCCCATGCTAACGGGTGCTAAAGCTCCCTCCTATTAGGAGGGAGTAAGCACCCGTAAAGCTCTGGATTTATTCGACTAAATTCAGTGGGAGTCTAAAGCTCCCACTGAATAAGTCTCATTTTACTGCTACAGAATCTTGCATAGTCAAAATACTTCTTCTCTAAAATTTCCCTTCTCCTATTATAACATTTACATTGTGCAAAGAAAATGCCTCCCCCTTTCTTTCCGTAGCGAAACCTAAAGATTGATGAAATTCCCTCTTTCTTTAAATAGATACAGCCATCTTTTTTTATGTAAAAAGAAAGTCGCTGTAGAAGGCAGAATTTTCCCTATCTGTTTCTCTACAGCGACATAGCTTGACTATTTAATTGTGAAAATATTTTATTTCAGCAGGTTCAGGAACCAGCTGGAATTCTGATAGGACTGAGCCAGCATAGCCTGAGTGGTCTGCATCAAAATATTGTCAGAAGCCAGATTGGTTATTTCCTTGGCCATATCTGCGCCAATTAAGGTGGTCTGAGCTGCCGTAAGGTTCTCCGACTCGGTATTAAGATTCTTGTAGGTATATTCCAGGCGGCTGCTGACAGCACCTACAGTAGTGGACTGATCAAGCACCTTGCTAATGGCATTGTCTATAACAGCCAAAGCTGCCTGAGCATCCTCTGCGGTGGCCACACTAAGACAGGAACCATCGCTGCCCTGCAAACCTAGAGCACGAGCGGAAATATTCCCCAGCCCTACCTTGATGGACTGGTTGGCATCTGCACCTACCTGCAGGGTAAGAGGGTTGCCAGAGCGATTCTCTGCTGCCCCAATGGATTCATAGAAATTATTAAAGATATTGTTGACAGACTTCCGCTCCTGACCATCTGCTGTCTGAACAGAAATGGCAAAACCTGCAATCTCTCCTGCCTTACCAGCCTGAGCAGCCTTGACTGTAATGGCGTTTTTCCCATCTGGGGTATTCAAGGTCTTGCCACTGGCATCTGTGCCAATTTCCTTGGTACTGCCTATATTGGTATCAAAAATATCTCCAATACCAGCCTTCTGGCCAGCCTGATTGGCACTGTCAAAAATATCTGCCAAGGTGGCATTTCCTGCCTTGAAGCTATTGGTATAGGTCTTGCCATCCTTCACAAAGGAAACTGTAACTGTATCTGTGGCCTGAATCTCCATACTGTCACCATGACGATAAGCCAAATCTGTCAGCTTGGTATCCCCGGCAGTATCTGCGCTGAAGGTCTTGTTGGTGTAGGCCTGAGTGGTCATACTGCTCTGACCGCCATGACTGCCATCCATTAAGCTCATGCCGTTATATTCCACCAACGAATTATCTGTAATCTGGTCAATATACTGGTTAAACTCCTTCTGAATGCTGGCTCTGTCACTATCCTTAGCAGTGGAGTTGGCAGCGGCCAAAGCCCGCTCCCGCATAGTGGCCAGAATATCCAGAGTATTGCTCATAGCTCCATCGGCTACCTTTAGCATAGCAGAACCAGTCTGGGTATTGGCTGCTGCTTGGTCTAAGGCGCCGATACGAATCCCCATCTTGGTGCCAATGGCATAAACGGAAGGGTTGTCTGCCGGACTATTTACCTTGTTGCCTGTGGCAATGGCGGTCATATGCTTGTTAAAGGATTTATTCGCTCTATTCAGCTGATTCAGCAGGGCCAGCTGCTGAGGATAACCTCCTACTCTTGCTGCCATATTAATTCCTCCTTGATTGTATAAACATCCCTGTTTTGATGGGGCCAACCTGCTTTTCCTTAGAAGCAACTATCGGGGCTTCCCCATGAATATTTTAAATTATATTTCCTAACTATGTTATCGACAATATAAACTACAATCTTTATAGGCTTGGAAAGTTTTTTAGAGGGGTTATAATTTGTCCTAGCAGGACTTCAATGCTATAATATGAATATTGAAAAAAGAAGGGATGGACACAATGGGTAAATTTGATTGGCAACAGCAACTGGAACAGCGTCGCCGACGGACTCGCTATGAGCGTATAGGAGCCCTATTGCTGTTGGTATTTGTATTAGGTTTTGGTCTGTGGCGTTTTTTTTATGCTGATTCTCCGGAATACGCCTTGGAACAGCTGCATCAGGCTATCAAAAATCATGATGCTAAGGCGCTGCAGGAATATTGCAATCTAGAGGCTGTTAGCGGACAGGCCTACGATGACCTCACCAGAGATATGTTTGCCAAAGATGACAATCTTTCCAATGATACCAAGGTGATGTTTGAGCAATTCTACATCAAAATCAAGCCCCAGGTGGTAAGAGATACCATCCAGCTCCTTTTGGCCTATGCCGACAAGGGCAGCTGGCAGAATCCTTCTGATGACAATCTTCTCAAGGGACGACAGCTAGGTATGGACTATGAATATCTGATTGAGCGTTCTCAGCTAAGAAATACCAGCATTGTAAAAATAGACAAAATTGATCGCAATAAGGATACTGCTTTGGCCAAGATACAGGTTAAGGATGATTATACCAACACCCTTTTTACTCTGAATCTCCTTATGAATAAGACTGAGGAGGGCTGGAAGGTAGTTCGGATTGTTAACTATCGTGATTATCTGGATTTTGTTACCCCGATTCAAACCTCCGGCCTGCTGGCCTACAAGCGGGCGACTGAGGATATTATTGACAAGTATAATGATATTCTGGATACCCAGCAAACCAGATTCAATCAGCTGACTGCTACCTCTGATGGCCGTCTGTCCGCTAGTCAGCGCAGCAAACTGGCTGATTATATCAAATCTGATATTATACCGGCTCTGGAAAAACGGCAACAAGAGCTGGATGCTATTCCACCTAGAGATGGTGCCCAGTATCTACAGGCTCTAAGAGCAGAGGAAACCAAGACCTCTATTGCCCAGTGGCAGCATTTCCTAACAGGTATTCAGAATGACAATCTATCTGAGCTGAATACAGCCAATGCCTTTCACAAAAAAGCTCTGGATTTGCAGCATCGCATTGATGATGTTAGCAAAAATACAGCTATTACCAAAATGCCTCAAAGCATTCCTTAAGCAGTTGATGATATAAATCCTGATTTATCGCTTTGCCTATCTCCTAAAATATTGTACATGAAAGTCGTTATGTCAGTGGGTTCTCGAAATACAGCCTGCGGTCATAACGACT
>ERZ1026856.575-NODE-575-length-21688-cov-5.273055_pt1 | contig 21688 bp, 20 predicted proteins | sample MGYA00380158_ERZ1026856 | MGnify/ENA primary metagenome ERZ1026856 (study PRJEB33269, sample SAMEA4719794) | human gut metagenome | biome: human-associated habitat; feature: organic feature; material: feces | place: Cameroon | collected 2013-10 ...
TTCAAGCCTTATTTGAGGTTTGACGATTCGTCAGCACCTACCGCTGAATAGTTACTGCAGAAAAGACGATACGTGAAGGAGGCGTAGTGTTTGGAGCCCGTTTTGATGAAAAATGGCAAGTTGTTATTGACTATGCAGAGGATATGAAAAATGTAGAAGCATTTATGGGTTCAAAATACGTGCAGGCACGCATTGATAAAGCTTATATAGATGCCAAACGTTTCCTTTCAGAAGGTAGGCAGGTTCTTTTTTCTGGAACACCATGTCAAGTGGCCGGACTACATAAGTTCCTTCGTAAGCCATATAGCAATCTTCTTTCTGTAGATTTTGTTTGTCATGGCACTCCTAGTCCTAAAGTATGGAGGATGTATCTCGATGAAGTTGTAAAGAAAAGCCAGAGTGTTAGCAACGTAGAGTTTCGGAATAAAGATAAAGGTTGGAAGAAATTTTGTTTCAAGCTTAAATACAACGAAGATGACAAGACATTATCTCTTCTTTCACCCTATCCCGAGAACCATTATATGAAGGCTTTTCTTCAGGATATTATTCTTCGCCCATCTTGTTATGCGTGTAAGGCAAAGGGATGTAGCAGTCAGAGTGATATTACTATAGCTGATTTCTGGGGTATTGAAACCGTATTTCCTGAGATGGATGACGATAAAGGAACAGGGTTGGTGTTTGTTAACACAGAGAGTGGCAAAGCTGCTCTTGATGTTACGCAAATGAAGGTGCTTGAAACTACCTACGAGCGTATAAAACCTCTTAATCCTGCATGTTTTCGTTCATCCAAGCAACATTCTAAACGTGAAGAGTTCTTCAAACGTTTGGAAAAAGAAGACTTAATAGCATTGATAAACGATTGCACTAAGCCGCCTTTCAATCAACAAGTAAGAATATTCAAAGGACGTTGTAAATCGTTTATTAAGAAATTGTTGAAATCAGCAATAATGGGGGGGGTAACAGCAAGTAATGAACCTGCTATACCATCTAACCCCCAAATTATTTCTGTATGCTTTAGATCTAAGGTTAATGGATGGAGAAACTATAATGTACTAATCGTTGTAAAGTAAAAGCATAGTCTTTATTGTATAATATGAATAATTGTAAAATATCTGTTATTGTAGCAGTTTATAAGGCAGAAAAATATATCCATAGATGTCTTGATAGCATTCTGTCTCAAACATTGCGTGACATTCAAGTTGTTCTTGTGGATGATGGAAGCCCTGATAAAAGTGGGGAGATTTGTGATGAATATGCCCAAAAAGATAATCGTGTCATTGTCATTCATAAGAAAAATGGGGGTGTAAGCTCAGCAAGGCAAATTGGTCTTGAATCGGCGACCGGGGAATTTGTTATACATATCGATCCTGATGATTGGATAGAAAAAGATATGTTTGAAGTTCTTTATAATGATGCAATGAAAAACAATAGTGATGTTGTGTTAAGTGACTTCATTTTTGAGTTCCCAAATAAAACCGTATATTCTAAGTTGTTTTCGTTTACATATGAAAATGGGCAGTCATTGTTTTTGCCGATGATTGATTGTTTGTTTCATGTTAGTAATTGTAACAAGATAGTACGTCGGAGTATTTTTGTTGAGAATAATATACAATTTCCCGTAGGGTATAACCATTGGGAGGATTATTACATTAGTTGTCTTGTTTATTTTTATACAGATAAAACATCTTATGTACCAAAGGCTTTTTATCATGTAGACAGATATTCTAATGATAATAGTTTGTCGAGAACGAAATCTTTGGATGATTTACGCTGCTTAAAATACTTTATAGGTCAGTTTGAGAAAAGATTTGCCATTTCGAATCCTGAGGCGATTCATAGAGCCAAGTTGTTTGTGAAATCAAGAGTGTTTTATGATTATGGACATTTATTGTCTGGTGAAGAATTTGCAGCTTTATATCCTGAAGTAAATTCAGAATATATAAAGGAGCATATAGGCATTCGCCCTTATAAACTATGCCATATGTTAGCAGGTTTTGGGTTGTATCACGTAGCTGTTTTAATATTAAAATGGAATAAAAGAAATAAAGCATGAACATAGGTATTTTAACTCAACCATTAGGTAATAACTACGGGGGGCTCTTGCAAAATTATGCTTTGCAAGAAACTTTGAAGCGATTGGGTCATAATCCAATAACCATTGATCAATACGTTCATCATAAAACGCTCTGTTGGATTTTAATTTCGACAGCAAAATGTTTACTAAAGAACATATGCCGTTTGCTTTTAGGTAGGAAATTACAAACAATACCCTATGTAATTTGTAAAAGACAGTCTGTGGTTGCTAAACCTATGGAGGATTTTATAGCGAATTATATTAAAAGAACTCCAAAGGTATTTGGATTTTCAGATACAAGAAAACTGAGCGAATCATTAAATCTAAATGCCATTATTGTAGGAAGCGATCAAGTTTGGCGCAAAAATATGAATAGCCGTATTCTTACAAATTTTTTGGATTTTGCCCAGAGCCTTCCCGTATTAAAAATTGCCTATTCAGCCTCTATTGGTGTGGATTTTTGGGAATATGATGAAAAGGAAACTTCAGATATAAAGAATTTGCTTTTAAAGTTCAATGCGGTTTCAGTAAGAGAGCGTTCTGCTCAACGTTTACTTCGTGACAAGATAAATATTGACTCTGAATTCACTTTAGATCCTACTTTATTATTGGAAGCTAAAGATTATGAGGACATTATCGAGCACGGATCAACTGTTAAACCTTCAGGTGAAATTTTCGCATATATATTGGATGATTCGGGTGATAAACGCAATATTCTAAGGACTGTAGAAGATCGTTTGAATTTAAGATCTTACACGATAACTCCCTATGGTCTAAACTCTAATAAGCAATGCTCTTCTGTGCCCCAATGGCTTAGATCGTTTAAGGATGCGGATTTTGTGGTCTGTGATAGTTTTCATGGTTGCGTTTTTAGTATTATTTTTAGAAAGCCTTTTATAGCTATCGCTAATACCCAGCGTGGTAATACACGTTTTGATTCATTGTTTCAGATGTTTGATATAAATGAAAGATTAATAGAAAAAGCATCTGATTTAGATTTCGACTTTCTGCGTTTAAATTGGGAGGCTGTTGAATTGAGGTTAAAAGAAATGCAATTCTTGTCGTTGGAATATTTGAAAAATAGTTTAAATGCATAAGGTAAAATCTTATAAGTATTACGTTCTGTGGGGAGTTCTTTTCTCCTTGTGCTTTTGGGGCGCAATGACATCTTTGCGTTTCATTTGTTATGCTATTTGCATCACACTTTGTTGTTTTTGTTTTGTATGCTTTAGGAAGGAGGACAAGCAATTGACAAAATATAATTGGCGTTATTTACCTTTGTTATTTTGTTTAGCAATAGTATCTAACATTATATCATGCATGATTAACAGAAATCAAGAAATATCTTTGTCTTTAAAAATTTCAGAGTATTTGTATTTATTTTACTTTCTGTTTTTTTATGTCTTTGTAGTATCGAAAATATCCGTAAAAAATTGCGAATGGTTAATAAAAGTGTTATTCTTCACGTTTTCATTAGCTTACTTATTGGAATATTTTGTTTTCTTTCCTAAACCAGTTATAGCACCGTTGTATATCGGAATGAGTGAACATCGTATCAGACTTTATGGTCAAATGATATGTTTTATAGGATATTTTTTCTTTCTAAATAAACTTTTGTGCAAACAGGGAATCCGCTTAGTTAATGTTGCTGGAATTGCTATAGGTCTAATTATAATATTAACACTTGGTTTTCGGTCAACATTGATAGGAACTATTGTAGTTTCGATTTTTATGATCTATCGTGTACAAGGGCGTCTTACGAGTATTGTTAGGAGTTTTGTTCTTTTGGCAATATTGATTTGCGTAGTGATGAATACCGAATTTGGTGAAAATGTAATTAGCAATATGCTAGAAAGGCAAGCTACAGATAATTTTGACAATTCTGATTACATAAGAATTTTGGAATGGAATTATTATACGACTAATCATTTCATTAATGGGTATGATTATTTTTTTGGATCAGGTCTTCCCAATGATAATTCTGCATACGGGAGACAAATAGCCTCTTTGGCTACTTTTAACCAATATGGTGAAGTTACCACTTCTGTTGCACAATGGAGAGATTGGGGAATAATTGGATTTTCGTGGATATTAGGATTGCCTGCGACTTTTACCTTAATTTTGTTATTTGGAATTCTTATTTTTACCAAGGTTGATAAGCAGTATATGTATCTCAAATGTTCTTATTGTCTTCTCCTCTTGATTAGTATTACTACCATGGAAATTTTTAGACAAGGTGCGTTTGTATTTCACGCATTGTCTTTATATATGATTTATAGATTAAAAATAGTAGAAAGAAAATTATGAAACCAAGAATATTAGCATTTTATCTTCCCCAGTTCCATCCTTTTAAGGAGAACGACGAGTGGTGGGGAAAAGGATTCACAGAGTGGACTAACGTAGGTAAGGCAAAGCCTTTGTTTAAGGGGCATAACCAGCCGCGTGTGCCGACGGAGTTGGGTTATTACGACCTTCGCTTGCCTGTAGTGCGTGAGCAACAGGCCCAGATGGCACGTGAGGCTGGCGTGGAAGGCTTCTGCTACTGGCACTATTGGTTTGGCAATGGCAAGCGACTGATCGCTGACATCTTTGACGAGGTGCTTAACACTGGCAAGCCCGACTTCCCATTCTGTTTAGGTTGGGCTAACCACAGTTGGTTTGCCAAGAACTGGAACAGTGATGGTACGTCTACCAACAAACTCTTGATGGAGCAGACTTATCCTGGCATAGAGGATGAGAAGATGCACTTCGCGTTTCTCTTGAAAGCCTTTAAGGATGAGCGTTATATTAAGGTGAACGGTGCGCCGCTCCTTTATATCTTCGCGCCTAAGGATGTGCCTCAGGAATATCTAGCTAATTTCCGAAAGTGGACAAAAGAAGCAGGATTCCAAGATTTGTATTTAGTTGCTAATATCTCTACCCATAGTATAAGTAAGGAATCGATGTTAGCCAAAGGTTTTAATGCTGTTAGTTATCAGCGCTTGGGTGGCATCACAAGTAATGCGCTTCGTAACATGGGTCGTGCAGGTCGCGGCATTCATCGTGTTTGGCAGAATGTGAAAGGATTCATTACACATCGTCCTCCGTTCATGACCGACTATAAGAAGTACTTGCCTTTCTTGGTTACTGAAGAAGACAAGGAAAGAGATGTCATTCCCTGCATTATTCCACAATGGGATCATACGCCAAGAAGTGGATGGAATGGAACTTTCTTTGTTAATGTGAAACCAGAGTATTTCTACGAGAATGCCAAGCATGCTTTAGAGGCTGTGAAGAACAAGCCTGAGCAAGAACAGTTGATCTTCTTAAAATCATGGAATGAGTGGGGCGAGGGCAATATGATGGAGCCCGATCTTACTTATGGTCGTGGCTTTATAGAAGCATTGCGTAAAGCTGTTGATGAGGAAAAGTAAAGAAAGTTTGGTATGACACCTAAATGTAATTTTACCATATTCTCTAAGTATAGAGGAGAACTTATGGGTATTGCTATCTTGGGCGTTTGTTTGTTACATGCTTTCAAGTGGGCTGGAATAGGTGAGTCTCTGATAGCTCATGCTGTTGGACCTTTTACAAGGATTGCCTTTACGGATGGTTTTCTGTTTCTGTCTGGATTCGGTTTGTATTATTCGTTTAGTAAAAATGGTGATTTGCGTAAGTTTTATACAAAGCGAGTCAATCGTGTGCTGCTTCCTTATATGATTATGGGCTTGCCGTTTTTCCTTTTAGGTTTAATAACTGGTGATATCTCCGTATCAGCTTTTCTGTTGAAATTAACTTCGCTGTATTTCTGGTTTTATGGTAATGACGGCATGTGGTATATTTCCATGTCATTGGCGTTGTACTTATTATTTCCAGTTGCTTTTAAGCTATTGTTTGTCCAACAGAAAGAACTTATTGTTGTGGCAAAAACATTGCTCATTATAGCGACGTGTGTGTTCGTCTGTTTTGCATTGTGTAATTTTGCTCCACATTATTATAATATGTTGCAAATCGGCATTACTAAAACACCAATGTTTTTCATAGGAATGTTGGTGGGATGGTATTCTTGTCTTGGTCGAAGCATGTCTTGGAAGCATTTGTTAGGGGGGGGGATTTTGTTAGCCCTAACCTTCATGCTTAAAAGGCATTCGGATGTGTTTGTTCCTTATTATGAAATGTCATACAGGTTGTTGATGATGCCTATGGCTTGCTTAGCCATGGAGTGCCTTAAGACCAAAAGACTGAATGTTGCGTTACAATGGCTTGGGCGTTATTCATTGGAGATTTATGTGTTGCAGATGTTGATAATTGGTGTAGCGCAGAAGGCTTTGATACTAATGAACTGTCCTTTGAATTTAATCCCTGCATTGCATACATTATTGACTTTTGCCATTGTGATTGCGTTTTGCGCTCCCGTTCATATTGGAATTGAAAAATTGATTAAAAGAATTGAATAGATTATGGCATTGAATCATGCATTTTTGATTACGGCGCATGCTTATCCAGAGCAACTTAAGGATATAATAGGGTTGCTGTCGGCTTCCAATCATTATTTCTTCATCAACATTGACCGGAAAGCCGACTGGGGTAAAGGATTCATGGATGAGAATCGCTCAGATCATGTTTGTTTCTTGGAAGGCAATGAGAGAATGGAAGTAGCCCACGGTGGCTACAGTCAAATTGCTGTAACTTTGCGGTTGCTTCATGCTGCTTATGGCATGAGGGGGGGGGGAATATCGTATTTCCATTTAATAAGCGGCCAGGACTACCCCGTGCATCCTAACTTAAAGTTTGATGAATTCTTTGAGCGGAATGAGGGGCGGAGCTATATGGCTTTTGAAAACGAAGAATACCACCGTGAATGTATGAAAAATAAGTATCCATCGCGTGTTTTGCCCTACTATTTCTTTGATATTCCGCATCGTGACAACGGATTAGTAAACCTTTTGGTTCGCGCACTTAATTTTGTAAGTAAGCGGATATGGTGGCGTAAGCCAATTCCTGGGCTTTGGGGTGGCTGGAACTGGTTTTCATGGCATCGAAGTTTGGTTAAGTTTGTCATTGAACAAGAGGAGAGCAATGTTGCGTTTTTCAAACGGTTCCACAATACCTGTTGTGCTGATGAACTGATTTTTCAAACCCTTCTCCATGGTCATGAGGAGGAACTAAATATTGACGGAACCCATTCGCTTCGTTACATCAATTGGCAGAAAAAGGTGGAAGGACGAAGCCATACTGGCTCGCCCTTGACACTAAATGAAGATGAATATGACGACATTATCAATAGTGGAAACTTCTTCTGTAGAAAGGTTCACCCTGATACTTCACGGAAACTATTGGAAATGTTGCAATATCGTATTCGTAAATAGAATCAACATTCTTCAACAAGAAGATCTAAATTCATTATGTGGATTTGGGGTATGAATTACTAATAATAAATATATCAAATATCTATGATAAAAAAACGTGTGTTTTGGCTGACTGGCTCTAGTCTCTATGATGTAGACGAGAAATTGGTTCCAGCATTGAACAAACTCTATGACATTCATTGGTATGTAATTGTCCAAAGAGATTCTTTTTACAAAAGTTCTGATATTCTTCGTTATATGAAAGAACAGCACGTAAAAGGTACTGTTGTTGATTGGCCAAGACTCAGAACTATTAAGTCGTTTTGCAAATTCTTAGAAGTAGCAATGATTATTAAGAATCGCAAATACGATTTGGCCTATATTGACTATTTGGGCATACCTTATATGTTCCCATTATTTTATTTATTGAGATTGCATAAGAAAAAAATAGTTTATGCCTGTCATGATTTTATTGATCATGTAAAAATTGAAAATAGGGGATTCATTACTAATTACAAGCGATTTGTTTTTAAGAAGTTCCCATATTTTCAGCTGTTTTCAAAAACACAGTTAGAGCTGTTTGCCAAACTGTATAGTAAAAAGTTGTTTTTTGCCCCGCTAGCTCTCAAAGGATTTGGTGATTCGAATCTTATAAAAGCCAATGATGGGAAAGTTACATTCTTGTTCTTTGGTAAAATTCAAGAGAGAAAAGGTCTGGAGTATTTAATTAAGGCAGCTAATATAGCTTACGAACACTGTCCAAATAAATTTACGGTAAAAGTTTGTGGTGCCTGTGCAGACTGGAAAAAATATGAAGATATGATCAAGCATCCAGAGTGTTTCGATTTGAGTATTCGACGAATTGAAAATAATGAGATACCGAACCTTTTTGCATTGGCAGATTATTTGGTTTTGCCATATAAGGAAGTTACACAGTCTGGTCCTCTTCTTATTTCTTATAATTATAATGTGCCAGTGATTGCGTCAAGACATCCAGGATTTTCTGAATACATTTCTCATGGAAAGACAGGCTTTATGTTTGAAAATGCCGACGAAAAAAGCTTGGCCTCTGTTATGATTGAGATTATTGAAGGTAAATATGACATGAGTGAAATCAAATCTAATTTAGCTTCATTCATTCATGATAATGTGTCGCTAGAGAGTATTGTAAAAAAATACGATGATGGTTTTAAAATGGTAATCAATGACAAAAATTAGTGTTTCCTAAGATTGTCTTTATAGATGAAAATACTAGATGTTTTTGTTGGGGAGTCTTCTGTGTCATGCTGTTGAAGTTACACGGGATGTTCATCCAATGAGTGTTGTTGTTAGGGTGCCAGCAAAAGTTATCAAAAAAATACAATTTCGAATCTCAGAAATGGGAAAATGTGTAAAATGTAGTATATGTTAGATGCAAAAAACGTACTGACCATCGGTATTGATTATCGAGTGGTTCGTGGTGGCATAGCTGCTGTTGAGAACGTGTATAGCACGTTTTATAAGCCATTCAATCATGTGGCTACAGCCATCCCCGGCGGAGAGCCCCAATGGAAGAAAGGCTTTGTTCTTTTCAAAGCTTATGTTAAGTTTTGGGGGTGGATGCTTTTCCATCCCGAGATTATAATAGTGCATGTTCATAGTGGAAGTGGTGTTAGTTTCTGGCGCAAGCGTGTTTTTATTCATATAGCTAAGCGATGTGGAAGAAAAGTGGTATTGCACATGCATGGCGGTATGTTTGATGACTTTTCAAAGGCTAACAGGAAGGCCGTTGAAAAGACGTTGGAGTGTTGCGATGCTATAATAGCCCTGTCGGATTATTGGAAAACTTTTTTTGAGACGGAGTTTTGTTATAAAAAGGCCATTGTGGTGAAGAACGTGATAGCCGCTCCTCATGTAAGCAAACAGTCTCACGAATGTTTTACCTTATTATTTTTAGGCCTATTAGGGCATAATAAAGGTATTTATGACTTGCTTGATGTTATAGCTAGTCATAAGGATGAATTCCAAGGACGACTGATACTTAGAGTAGGTGGTAATGGCGAAGTGGAGAAGGTAAAGGCTCTAATAAAAGCGCAAGGAATCTCTGACATCGTGAGTTATGAGGGATGGGTCTCTGGTGAAAAGAAAGTGGACTTGCTGAATGCGGCAGACGCCTATATTTTACCCTCGTATAAAGAGGGCTTACCCATCTCTATATTGGAAGCGATGAGCTATGGCTTGCCTACGATCTCCACAAAGGTGGGTGGTATCCCGGAGATTATTAATGATGGCGTAAATGGTTTTCTTATTACTCCAGGCGATAAGGTAGCCATCTACACATCAATCAAAAAGCTTTTAAGCGATCCACAATTGGCAGCTCTAATGGGCGCAAAATCAACTGATAAGGTGAAAGAACATTTGCCAGCCTTTGTTGAAAAGCAATTGTGTGATTTGTATAAATCATTATTATGAAGAAATCCGTTATATTGTTTTTTGTCAACATCTTAGTAAAGACGCATGTGTTGACGCAGATTCGTGTAGCCAAACTTAAGTTTCTCTACAAATGTCACAAATGGCCTGACTTTAAACATCCAAAGGATGTGAATGAGAAGATCAACTGGATGAAGTTTTATGGCGATACAAGCATGTGGGCTACTTATGCTGACAAGTATCGTGTCAGAAAACATGTTGAGAACTTGGGGCTCAAAGACATCCTCGTTCCGTTGATTGGTAAATGGGATTCTGTAGAAGATATAGATTGGGAGAAGTTGCCTAATCAGTTTGTTATGAAATGCAATAATGGTAGTGGAGATGTAGTCGTATGCAAAGATAAAAGCATGCTCGATATTGAAGCTGCAAAAGCTCATTTCGCAAAGATGCTTAATGAAAAGTTGAGCGTGCTTTCTGGCGAGCCTCATTATGGTAACATTAAACCTTGTATTATTGCGGAGGAATTATTAGATGCCTCAACTCAACCATGCAATTCTTCGTCACTTGTTGATTATAAAATCTGGGTGTTTGATGGAAAACCTATGTTTACATGGGCTACATGGAACAGAAAGCAGTTTCATGCGAATGTGGCTACATATGACATGAATTGGCAATTTCATCCAGAATGGTCTGTGTGGACCAGTCATTACGTAAAGCCAAAAGAGCATTTGCCTAAGCCAAAATGCTTTGATAGACTCATGGAAGTAGCAGGTATCCTAGGAAAAGGGTTGCCAATTGTCAGAATAGACCTATATGTCGTTGATGATAAAGTGTATTTTGGCGAAATGACCATGACATCGCAGGGTGGCTACATGGATTATTACACCCAGAATTTCTTAGATATTCTGGGAAAGAATACCATTTTGCCGATAGAAAAATAAAACGAATTATGAAAAAAGTTTTAGCGGTTGCGTCCATAGGTGGCCATTGGGTGCAATTATTAAGAATAGCCTCAGGATTGGAGGATACGCATGAGGTGGCGTATATGTCAACTCATGCTAAATGTGCCACGATGGTAGAGAGGCATCGCTTCTATCAAATTAAGGATTTCAGTCGTTGGGATGCTTATAAAGTGGTTCCTGCTTTCTTTTCGGCTATGAATACCGTGAGAAAGGAAAATCCATCGGTGGTCATAACCACTGGTGCTGCTCCGGGGCTAATCGTTCTTTTTGCTGCTTTTTGCTTGGGTAAGAAGACTATATGGATTGACAGTATAGCTAATGTTAACCATTTGTCGCTTTGTGGAAGAATCGCTAAGAAGTTTGCGAGCCGCTTTTATACTCAGTGGGAAGAACTTGCAACGGATGGTGTGCATTTTGCAGGTAATGTGATAGGATAAAAATTACGCTTATGATATTTGCAACTATAGGTACTCAAGCGCCTTTCGATCGTTTCGTAAAGATGCTTGATGATTTATGTAAGGGGTTGGACGAAGAAGTTGTTGTTCAGACCATTAAGTCGGAATACGTTCCCCAAAATGTGAAGTGTGTTGATTTTCTGCCGCCCGATGTCTTTGCAGAGTATTTTAATAAGGCCAGGATGGTGATCGCTCATGCTGGAATGGGAACTATCCTTTCTGCATTAAAGCAGGATAAGCCCATTATTGTGGTACCGCGTCTTGCTTCCTTGAAAGAACATCGTAATGACCATCAGATGGCAACAGCCATGCGCATGGATGAATTGGGTTATGTGTATGTGGCGTATGATAAGAAACAACTCAAGGATTTGATGATGCAGAAAGATTTGAAGCCATTAAAGCATATTGGTAATCAGGCTTCAGAAAGCTTAGTGAAATCATTAACGGAATTTATAGACAAGTAACCAATATTGATTACGATGAGAACATTTAATGATATTAAAGTAGCCGTAGCTGGTACGGGCTACGTGGGACTGAGCATAGCCACGCTATTGTCTCAGCACCATCATGTAACTGCAGTGGATGTAATTCCTGAGAAGGTGGAGAAGTTGAACAAACGTATATCTCCCATCCAGGATGATTACATTGAGAAGTATTTGGCAGAGAAGCCCCTTAACCTTGTGGCCACTCTCGATGGCAAAGCAGCCTATAAGGATGCCGATTTTGTGGTAATAGCTGCTCCAACCAACTATGATCCGGTGAAGAATTATTTCGACACAAGTCATGTAGAGGAGGTGATCGACTTGGTTTTGGAGGTGAACCCCGATGCCGTGATGATCATCAAGAGCACCATCCCGGTAGGTTACACGCGTAGCCTCTACTTGAAATACGCTAAGAAGGGCGTTAAGAAGTTCAATCTTCTCTTCTCTCCGGAGTTCCTTCGTGAGAGCAAAGCCCTTTACGACAATCTTTATCCAAGCCGTATCATTGTAGGCTATCCTAAACTCATCGACCGCCCAGAGTTTGACGAAGAGAATGCGGCAATCAAGTCTGTGACGGATGTGGAGAAGATGAAGGAGGCAGCCAAGACTTTTGCCGCACTCTTGCAGGAAGGTGCCATTAAGGAGAATATCGACACTTTATTCATGGGCATGAAAGAAGCCGAGGCTGTGAAACTCTTCGCCAACACCTATTTGGCCTTGCGCGTGAGCTACTTCAACGAGCTTGACACCTACGCAGAGGTAAAGGGGCTCGATACCAAGGCCATCATCGACGGTGTGGGCCTCGATCCTCGTATTGGCACACATTATAACAATCCAAGCTTCGGTTATGGTGGCTATTGCTTGCCTAAAGACACTAAGCAGCTATTAGCCAACTATGCCGATGTGCCAGAGAACCTGATTGAAGCTATTGTGGAGAGCAATCGCACCCGTAAAGACTACATCGCTGATGCTGTATTGAAGAAAGCTGGCTATTACAGTTATGCTAACGACAATAGTTTTGATGCCAGTAAGGAGCATAGCTGCGTGATTGGAGTCTACCGTTTGACGATGAAGTCGAATAGCGACAATTTCCGCCAAAGCGCTATCCAGGGCATCATGAAGCGCATAAAGGCAAAAGGCGCTGAGGTGATCATCTATGAGCCTACCCTTGACGATGGTACAACATTCTTTGGTAGCAAGGTGGTGAATAATATGGAGGCGTTTAAGGCGCAGAGTCACGCTATTATTGCCAATCGATATGATGCTTGTTTGGATGATGTGAAAGACAAGGTGTACACGCGCGATATCTTCCGCAGAGACTAAAACCTTAATCAACATATTAAGTGATGGTGGGGGCGAATCCTTTTCGTCCCTGCTATTGCTTTAATAAATGAATATGTATATCACGAATACAGTTTTGTTCTTGTTACTCGTGATGTTACGAGAAAGCAGTGATTAGGATTCAGAGCAATGGATAATGTTGGTTGGAATGATTTCATAGGAAAGAACACTTAGAAAGTAGCTGATGACTTTGCATATTGTTGGAAATGGCTTTGACTTGGCACATGGTATAGCTTCATCGTATGATGATTTTAAAAATTACGCTTGGAAACATGGTGATCAATACCAAATAGGGTTGTTGGAAACATGCTATCCTGATGTTAATCCGAAAAATGGCGAATTGTATTTGTGGTCGGATTTAGAGCGTGCCTTGGGCAATCCCGATTTTCAGGCTGCTTTTGAAGCTTCGACCGATGACATACCATTGGAGGATGGGCATGAAGGACGATACATAGCGCAGATGGAGGATGCTCCCGAATTCTCGTTGGGGATGATGTTTGATGCCTTTCATCAGGTGTTTGAAGATTGGGCGAATGATATTGATAACAATGTGGACCCCATACCCAATCTCTCCCATTTTGGTGGAGGAGACCGTTATTTGTCGTTCAATTATACCGATACGTTGGAAAAGGTGTATGGCGTGCCAAGGAATAGAATCAATTACATTCATGGTAGGCGCAACTCGAACGATGAGATCATCGTTGGGCACCATGCTGTCGTAAATGCATACGATCATCTTGGCGACGATCCTATGGTTTATGAATATCAAGGTTATGACAATATTGCCAATGAGGTGAATAAGCAAAGAAAGTTGACATCCGACATTATTGCGAATAATAGCGAGTATTGGCAATCGTTAGGACAGGTGGATAAGGTTATGGTTTATGGCCATTCCTTGACAGATGTCGACATGGATTACTTTCGTGAAGTGGCAAAACACGTGAAAGGCATTTGCGAATGGCACTTTTCTATCCATTTCAACGATCCAATCTCCAGGAAAAAGGCTGTGGATCATATTGTTTCTGTTATCAACGAATTGGGGCTTGATGTGAACAGATGTTCCACATTCTGCATGTAAAGAAGAGGTGTTTGATAATGTTGACGCAACAACGAATATTCTTTGATTTATTGCGCTTTAGCATTGGGGCTGCAGAGACGGTTCCCGATTCGCTGAGGGAGGCCGACTGGGCGGAGCAGTATGCGCTGGCCAAGAAGCAGGCCTTGGTGGGTGTGCTGTTTCATGGCATCAGGCGGTTGCCGAAAGGAATGGGACCCAACGAGGACCTGCTGATGGCATGGATGGGCACGGCCCGTAAGATTCAGCGACAGAACGTGAAGTTGTTTGAGGACTCGGCGAAGGTGTGCCGGAACTTCACGCATGAGGGATTTCGCAACTGCCTGTTGAAAGGACAGGGGCATGCGCTGCTCTATCCCGATCCCTACATGCGAACGCCAGGCGACATAGACATTTACCTGAAGGGTGGGCGTCGGCGAATCTTAGCGTACGTCAATCGGCTTCGCCCGGGTCAGGTGATGCGCTACCACCATGTGGATTTCCCCATCATGACGACGGCGATTGAGGTGCATTTCACCCCGTCGTATATGTTCTTCCCCATGCACAACCTAAGGATGCAGGCGTGGTTTCGCAAGGTGATGGATCTGCAATGCTCCAACCGTGTGACGCTCCCCGATGGCTATGGGGAGATCAACACGCCAACCACGTCGTTCAACGTTATCTACATTATCTCGCATCTTTACCGCCATCTGTTTACGGAAGGGGTGGGGTTGCGCCAATTGCTCGATTACTATTTTATCATGTTGAATGCGGAGTGTGGATCAACTCAACAGTCAACCTTTAACATTCAACATTCTCTCTGTCACTTGGGCTTGTGGAAGTTTGCTGGTGCGGTGATGTACGTGCTGCACGAGGTGTTTGCCTTGCCCGAGAACAAGATGATTGCGCCGATGAATGAGAAGGAGGGGCGGTTCTTGTTGGACGAGGTGATGCGTGGTGGCAACTTCGGGCAGTTCGATGATCGCCTGGGCAGCAAGGAGGGCGAAGGCAAGGGCCATCGCTTTTTCCGCATGACCTTCCGCAACCTCCGTTTCGTGACGCGCTATCCCACGGAGGCGTTGAGCGAGCCATTGTTTAGAACGTGGTTCTGGGCTTGGAAGAAACGACATGGCTATAAGTAAAATCAAATAAAAACACTATGGAAGTAATAAAGACTGAGATTGAGGGCGTGGTGATCATTGAGCCGCGTATTTTCAAGGACGCTCGTGGGTATTTCTTCGAGAGTTTTTCGCAGAGGGAGTTTGACGAGAAGGTGCGTCACATCGACTTCTGCCAGGACAATGAGAGCATGAGCAGCTATGGTGTGATGCGTGGCTTGCATTTCCAGCGCCCGCCGTTCACCCAGAGCAAGCTGGTGAGGTGTGTGAAGGGTGCCGTGCTCGATGTGGCGGTGGATATCCGCAAGGGATCGCCCACCTACGGTAAGCATGTGGCGGTGGAACTGACCGAAGACAACCATCGCCAGTTTTTTGTGCCCCGTGGCTTCGCCCATGGCTTCGCGGTGTTGAGCGAGACGGCCGTGTTCCAGTATAAGTGCGACAACTTCTACCACCCGGAGGCCGATGGCGGCATCAGCATCCTTGATGATAGTCTGGGCATCGACTGGCACATTCCCACCGATCACGCCATCCTGTCGGAGAAGGACACGAAGCACGACTTGCTAAAAGACTTCGACAGCCCGTTCGACATCAACGTGAACTTATACAAATAATGATTGGGGGGACGCACATTTGCGCCCCCTCAATTTTTAAGGTTCTTCTGTTAAATGCATAGATGAGATATGGAATGGCTGAAAGGGCTGAAAGAAGCGTAGCGATAGAGCCGCGCTCTGGAAGGGCAAAAGCCTTCTATTCTATGCTTTTGCCCTTAGGGGCGCATGTAACCCCCTTTTTCCCCTTAGGGGCGCATATCCACGCATTTAACGGAAGAACCATATTTTTTTTAGAGTCCCCATTTATAGCCAACGGTGAACGTCAATGAGCGATTGTGAGCGGCGGGGCCGTAAGACCTGTTCCACTTATCGCCATCCTGGCGCAAGTTGGTCACTCCGAAATTGTATCTCAGATCAGCCACAAGGTTCTTGTATTCGTAGCTTATGCCAACAGGGACCGACAGGGCAAACGTTTTGATGAAGGCCCCGCTACTGGTTGTGGCGGGCTTACCCTTATAGCTGATTGCAAAATCGCCACTTGTGCTCCGGCTTACGGCAAACTCCGGCTGTAGACCGGCCTTTAGGGCAAGCCCTTTCCATACATACACATTGGCGAGGACAGGGATGGCTATGCTGTTGAGATTGACTTTCAGATCGTCTTTAAAATCAAACTGTTCGCCATTGGGCGTTCCACTCTTGCCCTTGGTGCCATACTTTGCTCCCTGCTGGGTGTAGAAAACACCTACGGAAAGACCGAACAAGCGGGTAAACTGGTATTGCGCTTCGACACCTGCGGTAAACCCCGCCTTGCGTTTTTGGTTTTCATACGAAATCAGTCCCCATTTTCCTGGATCAGAATCGGGAACATATATAGTGCCTTCGTGTTCTGGTACTTGTGGCATTACGGCATAAGCAACATAAACAGGCATTCGGCCAGTGATGTTGCTTACCGTTACACCCACCTTGGGTGTGACAGAGAAGGTTCCAGCCTTCTGCTGAGCGCTTGCGGTTGAAGCGGCTATAAGCAGGGCTGCTATAACCAATAATTGTTTTTTCATTGTTGTGTATGATATGATTTATGCGAAATTCAACAAGCAAGTGCAAATTTACATCATTTATTCGTAAAAGCACCCGCATGGCGTTTAAAATTCCAATGATGTAAAAAAATGCTTCCAACGCTGAAGCGAGATTCAAATATTATTGTTACTTTTGCCAACAAATAACAAACATGAAAATGAAGAGGACCCTTCTGTCAGCTTGCGCATGAGCCATGGCGGCAGCGTTGTCCTTGACTACAAAATATCAATAAAACAAAATTATTAAGGAAATACAGGTTTAACACGCCAAGAGTTATAACGACATTATGAAGATCGGATTGTTTATTCCTTGTTACGTCGACGCATTGTATCCTGAAGTGGGAGTGGCCACTTACAAGCTCCTGACAAGCCTCGGGCTCGACGTTACCTACCCTCTCAAGCAAACTTGCTGCGGACAGCCCATGGCGAACGCCGGCTTTGAAAAGATGGCCACCGACATTGTGCGCCACATCTTCCGAGAGTTCGACTATGTGGTTGCGCCGTCGGCATCGTGTGCGGCCTTTGTGAAGCTATATCATCCCCGACTTGCCAAGGGCAATCACGAATGTCTCACGTCGAAGAAGATCATGGACGTGGTGGAGTTTCTGCACGACGTAGTGAAACCAACAAGTCTCAAGGCTCACTTCCCCCACATCGTTAGCGTGCATAATTCGTGTCACGGCGTACGCGAGCTGCATCTGTCGTCGCCTTCAGAAAGACAGGAGCCTCAGTTCAACAAGATCATCGACCTCCTCAAACTCGTGGACGGCATCACCATCCGGGAGCCGGAGAGAAAAGACGAGTGTTGTGGATTCGGAGGAATGTTCTCCATAGAAGAGCCCGACGTATCGAAACGCATGGGAGAGGACAAGATTGAACGTCACATGGCTACGGGAGCCGAATACATCACTGGTCCTGACTCGTCATGCCTCATGCACATGCAGGGCATTGCAAAGAAGGAGAACAAACCTATAAAATTCATACACGTGGTAGAGATATTGGCAGCAGGACTATGAGCACACTACATTCTGAAGCGGCGCGACGCTTCAACGATAACAGGGAAAAGACCACTTGGCACGACGCCACCTTCTGGTCGTTAAGGCAAAAGCGCGACAACATGGCGTCGGGGTTGCCCGAATGGGAGGAACTGCGCGAACACGCCAGCCAGATAAAGCAGCACACCATTACCCATTTGGCTGACTATCTGGAGGAGTTTAGCGCGCAGCTGGAGAGTCGTGGCGTCATAGTGCATTGGGCTAAGGACGCCAATGACTTTAACAACATCGTGCTCGACATTCTGCAGAGTCATGGCGTAAGGAAGATGGTTAAGAGCAAGTCGATGCTTACTGAGGAATGTGCCATGAACCCGTTTCTTGAGAGGCACGGCATCGACGTCGTGGAGACCGACCTTGGCGAACGCATCCTGCAACTGCTCCGTCAGAAGCCGAGCCACATCGTTATGCCTGCCATACACCTCAAGAGGGAAGAGGTGGGGCAGATGTTTGAGGAGAAAGGCATCAGTACGGAGAAAGGCAATGATGACCCCACCTACCTTACACAATGTGCGCGCAAGCATCTGCGCAACCAGTTTATGGAAGCGGGAGCGGGAATGACTGGATGCAATTTCGGTGTGGCCAAGACTGGCGACATCGTGGTTTGCACCAACGAGGGCAACGCTGATATGTCGACATCAATGCCCAAGCTGCATCTTGTGGCAATGGGAATAGAGAAGATTGTGCCCGACTATAAGTCGCTCGCAGTATTCCAACGACTGCTCTGTCGCTCCGCTACAGGCCAGCCCACCACGGCTTACACCTCCCACTTCCGCCAGGCAAGACCGGGAGCGGAGATGCACGTCATCCTCGTGGACAACGGGCGAAGCGACATCCTCGCCAACGACGAGCATTGGGAAACACTGAAGTGCATTCGCTGCGGAGCCTGCATGAACACGTGCCCCGTATATCGCCGATCAGGGGGTTACTCTTACACCTACTTCATCCCCGGGCCTATCGGCATCAACCTTGGCATGCTCCACGATGCGTCGCGCTATAACGACAACGTAAGCGCTTGCACGCTCTGCCTCTCGTGCGACAATGTGTGCCCGGCTAAGGTCAATCCGGGTTCGCAGGTTTATATGTGGAGACAGAAGCTCGACTCGCTGCATAAGGCCAACACAATGAAGAAGTGCATGTCGAAGGGAATGGAAGAGCTTTTCGATCATCCCCAGCTCTATTCTTCAGCCCTGCGTTTGGCTCCTCTTGCCAACCTCATACCCGAAGGCCTTACGCACATCCGCACCCTCAATCCGTGGGGCGTGGCGCACGCAATGCCTAATTTTGCGAAGGAATCGTTCCAGACAATGTGGAAGAAAGGAAAACTGAAAAAGCAATGACATACAAAGACGAACTATTGGAGAAGTTGAGACGCAACACGCGCGAACAATATCCGATGCCCGACACACCCATAAACGGCATATCATACGACGACACGCTAAGGCAGTTTGTGGAGATGAGCAAGTCGGTGGGCAGCAACGTGCTGATGGCTAAGCCGGGCGAAAACCTCAACGACATTGTGAGAAACGCCTTTCCGGAAGCAAAGACCATTGCCTCTAACATCGCAGAATTAACCATCGCCACCATCAATCCCGACACCGTGGCCGAGGCCAAGGACCTTAACGGTACCGACGTAGGAGTGGTGTGCGGCCAGATTGGAGTGGCGGAAAACGGTTGCGTATGGATTCCGCAGGACATGAAGGAGAAAGCAGTGTGCTTCATTAGCGAATATCTGGTCATCGTTCTCCCGAAGAGCGGCATCGTGAACAACATGCACGAGGCATACGACCGCATCCGCATGCCCAAGACCGGGCTCGGCACATTCATCTCAGGACCCTCAAAGACGGCCGACATCGAGCAGGCGCTGGTAATGGGAGCGCAGGCTGCACGCGGCGTAACCGTTGTGATAAGGGAAGAATAATGAGGGCGTAAGCCTATTTGTTAGGCTCTCCAAATATAGGAATCTCCGTATTTGTTGCACCTTATCCGTGGGGGTTGATATTGTTAGTAGGGTCGTTAATTAGAAAACAGAAGCAATGAAAAAGATAATAACGATTGTTGTGGCGATTATCGCCCTGTTTGGGTTTAGCGGATGCCATGAGCGTCTTAACTATGTAAATAATTACTTCCAACGTCAAAGCGTGATTGAGGAGTTGAGCAATGACCTTGAAGGACAATATAGCCATATGTTCATTCCCGTGATCTATAATGCATCGAATGAGCAGTTGGATTATAAGTGTTTATGGAAGGGTGAATTCTCAGAACATGGTTTTCCTATCATCCACTACACTTTTGGAGGGTACGAAAATCGGACTGTCACCTTACAGCAAGTCCCCGTCAGCTGGATAAGCTTTATCATCAAGGATCTTCATTTGGCTGAAGCGGTCAAGCAATTGCCCGATTATGACATTTCGATTCCTTATTCCTTTGTAAGTTCTGGCGAAAAAACTGAAGGAGCGAGCAATATGGGTAGAATCATATATGGCGATAGCAGCCTACCAGTGACATTGAACTATGGCGGAGAGCAGCACCTTGTGCTTTTCAACTTCAAATGTCAATCGGTATCAACATTTGACGCTGACAAGCGTCCTATCACTCCAGGAAGAATTCAGTTGGAACTCGAATCTATCATTGTTGACAATGTAATCGTCCAAAAAATCAATGGCTATTCTGGAGAAGAGTTCTTGCTTAGTATTATTAACGAAACGAATACTGTTACGAAATAGACGACACCCGCTACGCTCATTTCAAGAAAATCACATGCCACGTCGGTTTACAATCCAAGGTTAGGAGGGTAAGCAACAAATCAGCAACAGGTTTTGGTCCCCACAAGCGAAAACAGCGGCTATCACTCATGAAGAGAGTTGATAGCCGCTGTTGTTGTATCAATGCAATGCACCCACAGCCATGCTCATCATGTATCTTTGTTAGTGCACCCTCCGAGATAAAAGTCCTGATAATGACGAATGGGCTCTTTTTTGAAAACAAAGAAGGAAATGTTTGGTTGTGTGGAAGACTATTTGTAATTTTGGGTGTTTGATCAAACCATGAGTTTAGCTACGAAATATTAAACCTATGCAATATCCTCTTATCTCAGAATACATGGCGGCCATCCGCGATGCCCACGACAACTTAGAGCAACTGAGCCATTTGGTGCCCGTGATGGACAAGTATGATGAGCCGTATCGTAGCGGTGGCGCGTTTGCCGTTGTGTTCAAGATGCAAGACGAGCAGACGGGGAAGTGCTATGCCCTGAAATGTTTTACCGAGGAGCAGGAGGGCCGGGCGGAAGCCTACCGCCAGATCGCCGAGGAACTGGAGTTTGTCGACTCGTCGTATGTTACGTCCGTGAAGTATTTGGAGAACGAGCTGTTTGTTGACAGTAGTTGCGACAACGAAGAGTTTCCCGTGTTGCTGATGGACTGGGTGGAGGGCGACACCATGGAGGCGTACATTGCCGCTCACCACGGTGACAGCCACGCCATGTCGATGCTCTGCTACCGTTTCTGCAAATTGGCGGCATGGCTCCGCTCACAACCGTTCGCCCATGGCGACATCAAGCCCGACAACATCATGGTGCGCCCCGACGGTACGCTGACGCTCGTCGACTACGACGGAATGTTTGTGCCTGCGATGAAAGGGCAGAAGTCGCCGACGATAGGCACGAAGGACTTTTCGCATCCCCTTCGCACCATCGACGATTTCGACGAAACCATCGACGATTTCGCCTTGGCTTCCATCGCCCTCTCGCTCAAGGCCATCTCCCTTGATGCGTCGCTGCTTG
>ERZ1026856.580-NODE-580-length-21585-cov-5.671946_pt1 | contig 21585 bp, 21 predicted proteins | sample MGYA00380158_ERZ1026856 | MGnify/ENA primary metagenome ERZ1026856 (study PRJEB33269, sample SAMEA4719794) | human gut metagenome | biome: human-associated habitat; feature: organic feature; material: feces | place: Cameroon | collected 2013-10 ...
CCTGTAAGGGTATATGCCATGCCTACGAGAAGTGTATAGATAATTGATGTATTCGACAAATCAGAATTATGCCTACCTAGTGATATTTTTATATACTAATTTTGCACAAAAATAAGGTCAAATCTACATTGAGATGCAGATTTGACCTTAGATTAAAAAGCTATTTTGACCTTGAATATCTAAAGCGTGCCATATTAATATTCTAAAAACATCTGCTGCAGCTCGGCTGGCTTGTTGGTGCTTAGCAGTCCCAGCTGTAATAGAATCCGTGCTTTATTTGGTGGCAAAGTATCGCTGTGTATAAATCCAGCCTCCGTCCACTGAGGCAAACCGGCTTCCACTATACCTGAATAGCTTCTCGTACTGCGCACCACCGCAATCCCCTGCTGTGCCGCCTTTATAAGCACCGCCTCAGAAGCCTGATGTACACTGCCCATACCCATACCGGCATAAACAATTCCCTTGGCGCCCTTTTCTACAGCCGCCTCAGCCAGCTCTCCTTTTTCTCCAGCATAACTGTAGATAATAAACACCTTTGGCAGTACAGTATCCTTATTGACAAAAAATTCACTGTCCACAGTATGCTTGCGAAGAAGCTGGGTATAAAAACGAGGCTTTCCTCCAGCCATAATCCCCAGCTTTGCCCCATTAGGCGTAGCAAAGGTAGCCAGATTTTCCGTATTGCTCTTTACCACATCCCGAGCACTAAAGATTTCATCATTCATGGCAATCATTACACCTCTGCCCTTGGCCTCAGAAGCCACAGCCAGCTTAACTGCATTGTACAGATTGGCTGGGCCATCAGCACTAATAGCAGTAGCCGGACGCATGGAGCCTGTCAATACCACCGGCTTATCACTATGAACAGTAAGATGGAGAAAATAACCTGTTTCCTCCATGGTATCAGTACCGTGGGTAATTACAATACCAGCCACATCATCCTGAGCCAATAGCTCATTGCACCTACAAGACAGCTTCAGCATAATTTCCTCAGTCATATCCTTGCTATCTATGCTGGCAATCTCCTCACCAGTAATATTGGCTACCTGCTTCAAGGCTGGTACTGCCTCCAAAAGCACCTCCACACCTAAAGCTCCTGCCTGATACCCCGTCATCTGAGTATCCGAAGCTCCAGTTCCTGCAATCGTACCTCCAGTAGCCAGTACCACCACATGAGGCAAATTAGTATCATTTGCTTTTTTCAAAATAATTCTCCCTATCAAATATGCTTAAGTCTCATCACTAAGACGATCTACAATACAAGCACAGGCTGCATCACCAGTAATATTTACAGCAGTACGCAGCATATCAAAGATTCTATCTACACCAAAGAGGATTGGCAAAGCCTCAATAGGAATACCAGCAGATACTAGAACAGCTACCACCAGAAGAGTTGGGCCTGGCACGCCTGCCTGACCAACAGCACCAAGAGTAGACGTTATGATGATAGCCACATACTGACCTACACTCAGGTCTATACCATACATCTGGGCAAAGAAGCAGGCTGCCATGGCATAATAGGCCGCATTACCATTCATATTGATGGTAGCACCCAAAGGCAGGGCAAAGGATACAACACCCTTGTTCAAGCCAAATTCCTCATTACTAACCTGCATATTCAAAGGCAAAGCTGCCATAGAGGAAGCTGTGGAAAAAGCCAACAGCTGGCATTTCCACATGCTCTTGAAGAACTGTACATAACCAACTTTTTTGGAAAACAGAGCTACAGAGCCGCCAATCATAACATAGGTTACTAGAATCAATACTGCCACATATAGAGCAATCAGATATAGAATCTTGACCAGAATAGCGTAACCAAAGGTACCACAGGCATCAGCCATCAACGCGAATACCCCAAGAGGTGCTACATACATAATAGCAGTCATAATCTTGATGAAAATTTCTGTACAATAGTTAAAAATCTTCATCATAAAATCCTTCTTTTCTACTTCCAGGGTAGAAAGAGCAAAACCTATAAACAGAGCAAAGACAATAATCTGCAAAATATTGCCCTCTACCATAGCCGCAAAAGGATTTACTGGTACAAAACCAGTAATGGTTTCCCAAAAACCGGGAATGGAACCACTCTGGGACATATCCACATCAACTCTGGCCTCAGCAATAGCATCCAAAGCAATATTAGCCCCGGGCTGGAAAACCTCACTGAACAGAATCCCCAAAACTACCGCTATAGCCGTGGTTACACCATAATAAAGGAATGTAACCAAACCTATTTTGCCTGCACTTTTAGAATTTCCCAGAGAGGCCGCACCGCCAACCAAGGAGAAAAAAACCATTGGTACAACAATCATCTTGATAAGTGTCATAAACAGATTGCCAACTGGCGCAAACATACTGGCATCCTTCCCCATGGCCAAACCAGTTACAGCACCTAATACCGTGGCAAGGATAATCCACTTGCCCAAACTACTAAGATCAAATTTTTTCATTTTTCCCTCTCCTTTGAAAAACAAAATAAAAAGGACATCTGTGGCCCTGTAAAACTGAACCACACTGTCCACTTCCTTAGAATAGCACAGCTATATACAATATGCAAGATTTTACAGCTTCCTCATCTTCCTAGGATACATATAACAAAGCACTGTCTAAGATAGAGCTAATTGCTTATCTAAATTTCTTCCTCCATACATAATTCTCAAGATGTACACTGCGTTCTCTTCTTCCTTTATTTTATAAAATACCAGATAATTATCCACAGGAAAAAATCTTATACCTTTTGAATTCCAGGGTTCATCACTGTACAGCTGATGGCGTAGAGGAAATACATCTAATTTATCTGTTTCATTGAGAATGCGATTAATTTGTTGCGAAGCTGTCTCTGGAGACATTAGTTCATTCATAATATATTTATGAATATCATACAAATCCTGTCTTGCCTCACTAGAATATTCTATATAATAAGTCATATCCCAAGATTCCTTTTTAATTCTGCACGCAATTCCTCAGATGATATAGTGCGCCCATTTTCTATATCATCTATTCCCTTCTGAATCTCCTGATTAAACTGTTCCTTAGTTAATTCATCATAAACCAGTGGCATTCTGGCAGGCAGCTTCATTTCAAAAGGAATACCTCGCTGCAATACAATCTGTTTCAAAAACATTCCCACCGCATTAGACATCGGAATCCCCAATTCGTTTAGTACATCCTCAGCCTGGGCCTTTAAGCTTGGTTCAACCCTTGCAAATACATTTGCTGTTCTAGCCATATTAATCACCTTCCTTGATTTTATTGTATTCTAACAGCTTGCTATTTGCAAGCTATATTAGCAAAACTAAATTGTCATTTTATCGAAGGCTTCGCAAATATTCCTTGTGTTCCGGACTAACTCTGCGGCTTTCGAGAGCTTTCTGGATTGCCTTACGGCGAGTCCATTCCTCCAATCTTCCTTTTTGCATATAAGGCAATGCATCCTGATATTGCTTAGCCAGGGCCGTGGCAAAATACCAAGCCACCATCATACGAACGTAATATTCTTGGGAGGAAACCTCTGCTATCTTGGCTAAATACTCCCTTTGGTAAGCACCATCATCCAGATAAAAGCTCATGAGAAAGCCAATGGCCAACCGTACAGTATAGGTATCCTCACTGGCCAGCCATTGATAGATTTTATCCAACAGCTCAGACAGATGCTTGCGCAAAATTTTGGGCCGCAGCATATCACAGGTGGCCCAATTGTCTATATAGGGCAAAAATCTTTCCAATTCCCCTATACAACTTCCGTAATCCCTGCTTTCCATAATAATCAAACCGTGAAGATTATTTTCTTCATAATAGTTATGTGGAAGCTGTTGCAGAAAATCTTCCTTCTCTGCCTCAGACAATTCCTTAACCAATCGTCGCAGAACAGGCACCCTGATACCAATAATTTTCTCCCTAGGAATATTAGGCATCAATTTGCTCTGAAAATCCCCATAGCCAACATCCTGCAGCTGAAATAATTTTGTCTGAATATTATCCATCACACTTCCCCATCCTCTGCCAATATTCTTCCCTTCCGCCTAAAACCCAATTCATTTAGATATAATTATATCACAAAAGCCCTGCCAAATAGGAACTAGGTTCTCTATCTGGGCAGGGCTTCTCTTATTTATTTGGCAATTAATTAAACCATTTCATTTTTAATCATGTACTCAGCAATCTGGAGAGCATTGAGGGCTGCACCCTTGCGAATCTGATCACCGCATACCCAGAAATTCAGGGCATTGTCGATGGAATAATCCTTACGGATACGGCCTACCTCTACATCGTTCTTGCCGGAAGTCTCCAAAGGCATTGGATAAATCTGCTCATCAGGATTATCAGTGAGGGTAACACCTGGGAATGCTGCCAGTACCTCACGAGCCTTTTCTACAGAAATCTCGTCCTCAAACTCTACGTTTACAGATTCAGCATGGCTTCTGTATACAGGAACGCGAATAGTGGTAGCAGTGATTCTCATGCTGTCATCACTCATGATCTTCTTGGTCTCGTCGATCATCTTCATCTCTTCCTTGGTGTAGAGATTGTCCTTGAATACATCAATCTGAGGAATCAGGTTGAAAGCAATCTGATAATGCTTAGCCAGAGATGCACCAGGCAGAATATTGGCAACTACAGGACGGCCCTCGTTAATAGCCTTTACCTGCTCCTCCAGCTCAGCCATAGCTTCCTTGCCACCGCCGGATACAGCCTGATAGGTGGATACAACTACACGCTTAATCTTGGATACATTATAGAGAGGCTTCAGAGCCATAACCATAATAATGGTAGAGCAGTTAGGGTTAGCAATAATACCCTTGTGGTTGGCAATAGCCTCTGGATTTACCTCTGGTACAACCAATGGTACTTCTGGGTCCATGCGGAAAGCACTGGAGTTATCAATAACTACAGCACCAGCCTTTACAGCAGCAGGAGCAAAGGTCTTGCTAGCAGCGCCGCCAGCAAAGAGAGCAATATCCACACCCTTGAAGGAGTCCTCAGTGGCCTCCTCAACAGTGTACTCCTTGCCCATGAACTGAATCTTCTTACCAGCAGAACGCTTGGAAGCCAGCATCTTCAGCTCAGCAAATGGGAAATTACGCTCCTCAATCAGATTCAGGAATTCCTGACCTACAGCACCAGTAGCACCCAGAATAGCAACATTGTATTTTTTCATCTATATACATCCTTTCAAATGTTAATCAATATTAATCCATAACCTTGTCCAAGCCGATTACCAAACCGGAAAGGCTGCGTACCTTTTTGCAGGCCAGGCATACACCTGGCATAAAGGACTCACGATTCAAGGAATCATGGCGAATAGTCAAGGTCTGGCCAAGACCACCAAAGATAACCTCCTGATGAGCCACATAGCCTGGCAAACGAACGCTGTGGATATGCATACCATCCACATTGGCACCTCTGGCTCCCTGCACCTTTTCGCTTTCCTCTGGATTGCCCTGCTGATGAGCAGCCCGCACCTCAGAAATCATAGCCGCAGTCTGGAGAGCTGTACCAGATGGGGCATCCAGCTTCTTGTCATGATGAAGCTCTATAATCTCCACCTCTGGCATATATTTGGCAGCCTGCTTGGCCATCAGCATCATCAGTACAGCGCCAATAGCAAAATTTGGTGCAATAAAGCATGGTGCATTATTGTCCTTTGCCAACTGAGCCAGCTCTGCCTTGGATTCCTCAGAAAGACCTGTGGTACCAATAACAGGAGATACTCCCTTCTTCAATGCCTTGACAGCATTGCCATATACCACATCTGGGCGGGTAAAGTCTACCATAACCTCTGGCTTGGTATCCTCAATGGCCTGGTCCAGACTGTCGGTGACAATTATACCGGATTTACCCATGCCCACCATTTCACCGGCATCAATGCCGGTTTTAATATCAACAGCAGCTACCAGCTGCAGCTCCTGGTCCTCCATAACAGCCTTGACAACTGCCTGTCCCATTCTGCCGCAGGCACCGCTGACTAAAACCTTAATCAAAGCTAACGCCTCCAAACAATATATTTCTCCTCAGTGGAGATACATTTACCATAATAAAGGAAAAAAGCCAGATATGCAAGTCTTTTCCTAAAAAAATCCACTATAAAATAACAAAAGTCCATTCATCAACCACATTTGGTATAAATCACTGCACTATTTACATATTTTGTTCTATTTATCATATACTGTTTACTATCATGAAAAAATTGACATAACCACTCTCCATAGCTAAAATATAGTTACAAGGTATGATTACTATACGCACTAAGCAAGAAATCACTAAATAATACATATGAAAGGATGATCTTTCATGCCTGCGTTAAGTATGTTTTTTGGAATTATTATTTACATGTATAGAGAACAAGGTGGTAGACATAATTTACCACATATACATGCAGAGTATCAAGATGACGAAGCTGTAATCTCTCTGGAAGGTGAATTAATTGAAGGTACATTACCCCCAAAGAAACTTCGTATGGTTCAAACATGGATAGATATTCACCATGACGAATTAGCTGCCAATTGGAAGCTCTTGTCCAGAGGGCAGGCCGTATTTAAAATCGCACCACTTCGGTGAGGAAGGTGATTCATATGCTGCTACCAAAAGTAATAACAGTCAAACCATTAAATGATTACAAACTCTATCTCTCCTTTGATACTGGAGAGCAACGTATTTTTGATGTAAGACCTTATATTAGCGGAGATTGGTATGGTCAACTTCAAGATCCGGCTATTTTTGCAACAGTTCACATTGCTGGACATACTGTTGAATGGGCTGATGGTCAAGATATAGCCCCCCATGAATTATATGACCTTTCTATTCCTACTATGAACATACCTATTTCCTAATTCAATATCACAGACTAAAGCAGTGAGCTGGTTTCCCCTCTCACTGCTTTATTTTATACCCGCTTATGCATTTTGCTAGCAAATTCTTCTGCTGGCAATGGCTTGCTGAAATAACATCCCTGTACCAAATCACAGCCATATTCTTTCAGCAACCTTAGCTGATATTCCTTTTCTACCCCTACAGCCACAACAGATCTACCAACATCATGAGCAGCACGAATCATGTATTTTATCAAGATACTTCCCTTTTCTGATGTATCTCCTCGCCAGTTTTCAAACAGGCATTTGTTCAGCTTTAGACAATCAAACGGCATTGTATCGAATATGCCTAGAGAAGAATAATCTCTGCCCAAATCATCCATAGCCAAACTAAATCCCTTTGACCTAAAGGCCTGCAGGAATTTTTTTAAAACTGTCAAATCTTTTGAGATTTCTGTTTGAGAAATTTCCAGCTGAAGCAAATTGTTTGGAACAGCATATTCAGCCAAAACCTCCGAAGCATATTTTAGAAAATTATTGTCTCCCATAATATTGCGCTTGGAAATATTGACAGAAATAGGCACTACCTTATAGCCAGCATCCAGCCATTGGCGAATCTGCTGGCATACCTGCTTCAAAACATATTTATCCAGTATTTCTACATTTCCATCCCGTTCAAACAAAGTAAAAATTACCGCCCTCCCCCATATATACCTGCTCCTGAACCTGCATATGATTCCTCAAAACTTGTGCCACATTGTAGATTACCTTATCCCCAAAGGATATACCTAGGAGCTCATTAATGGTTTTCATACCCATGATATTAAGCAATGTTACACAAACTGAGCTATGTTGCTTCTCAAATTCTTTTTGCATATCACTGATGTATTTAGCTCTATTATACAGACCTGTCATGGTGTCTACATAGGCCAAATGGTAAATTTTCTGCTGATACTTCACCTGCCGCATTTCAGCAATACCATAACTTAACAAAAGGAAAATCAACAGAAGACCTGTTACCAATGTGACATTATTCAACACCTCATTAATACGATTCTGAATCAAGTACATAGGCATAACATTCAGCACATACAAATCATCTATGGTATTTAATGGTACGCAGGCCACGTAGAACTGTCGGCCGTCTAACAAAGCCACCCTTTCTACACCAGATTGATTTTGACGAATCTTGGTATAAAGATGACGCATCTCCTCTGAGGCTTGGGGCTGTTGCCAATCACGAAATATTTTGGCTATTTGTTCTGCTAACTCCTTATCCCTAGCCTGTACAAATACTGTTCCCTCTGCATTAATAATAAAGCTTTCATCCTGTCCGACATGAGTTTTTTCATTAAATACAGTTTGGAGATTGTTCATATCCATAATAGCATAAACACTGCCCATAGTTCGTTCTTGCTTGGTAACAGGCACGGAGAATACCACGGCATCATTTTCACCAAAGGGATTATGGGGCATATAAACAATCCGTCTTTCTCCTTTTAGAGATTCCTGAATCCCAGAAAAATATCTAAGAGTGATATCCGGCCCAATTATACCCTTGCCATAAATATCAACTAAGCCGTAATGATTAAATTAGCTGTCTGTCAATCTGTAGATTATCCAAGGATTCACCAGTAGTAATGCGATTGGCTACATCCTCGGCAATAATGTCCATATTATGAAAAATACCTTTCATCTGAACATCTACCTTCAGCCGATTCTGCTCCACAATACTAAGCATTTCCATCTGAGCATTATTCACCAGCTGTACAGATATTCGCTACCATACCGGTCAAATATCTGGACTGATACATACGACCAAAATACACAGAAACATTTGAGGCAGTTTCTCTGCCTGCGCAGTGAAAGAAATAAACATCAGGATGCTGTTCAGCCAGTTTGAGAATACCTTCTCCATAGGTATAGCTAGTGGCAAAAATTTCTCGACAGCCTTCTCCTATCAATTCCTCACAAGCAACGCGGATAGATTCATTATCATAGAGAATCCCTATTCATAACCCCTATTACTGCCAATAATACAATAACAACCACTACAATCCATGACTGTTTACTCCACCAGGAATTTTCCATTTCCATCCCTTATCCCCCCACACAATATAAAATTTTGCATCATTCAAGTTAATGAGAAATACCCTCAAATATCCAAAGGGTATTTTTCTTTTTTTCAGAATAATCCTCCGCAGGGTAAATACGTACCATAACCTGGCTGCCATCAATCTTGGTGTAAACAAAATCTATGACTTTATTAGCCTTAAGACGTTGTTCAACAGTAGCAAAATCATAGCATATACTAAAATCTAACCAGGATACAGGATCAATAAAGTTTTCTGCATATTTTCGTATAGAGCTGCGGAAAAGGAAATCATTTTCCCTTAGAATATTGTCAAAATAATTAGGACGGAAAATAATTCTAGTATCATCCGTAGCCAGATTAACAATATACACTCCTAGATAATTAGAAGCAATAGTCCGCAGGAAGAAGTCCTGATCCCCTTTTTCCAAAAGAATATTTTCCAATTGTTGGTTTTTGCTTCTTACTTTGCCAGATTGCTTAATATTCTTGTAATACAACTCCTTGTCACGATACATGGCCTTTTCTGCCAAGGAAATTGTATAGCGCAGGAATTGATTTTCACTTTGGAATGCCCATCCCATCGAAACATGATAATCATGCTGCTCCAAATCTGCTTTCATTTTGGCCGTAGCAGCCTCCACATCCTCTGGTGTCATATCCGCAGTAAAGGCAATAAATTCATCACCACCAATGCGATAGGTATCATTACCACCAAAGGCAATTTTCATAGCAGCAGCCACCGTTATTAACATTTTATCTCCTGCTTCGTGGCCATAGTTATTATTCAAATCATGAAGTCCGTTGGCATCAGCGTAGATACAACAATAACTATGCGGACTAGCTTCATAGCCATTAAGAGCCTGCTCATAGGCATTGCGATTCATTAACCCCGTAAGCTCATCTGAATTACCAAGTTTTTGCAACAGACTATAAGCCTCCACATTCTGAATAGCCATCTGAAGGTTATCTGCAATACTTTCCAGCATTTCCTCATAACCATCTACCTTCTGCAGGTTGACCACGGACAAAAAGCCAACTAACTCGCCATTAGATTTGCGTTCTGGCACAATAAATAGATTTTTTACCGTTAAAGTAGAAATTCCTGCCAGCTGATTTGTTCGTAGTAATTCTGCTGTTTGCTCCTCGTCAAGATATACGCTGCGATGCCCATCTAGCAATTGACAGACATTGCCATAAAATTTTTTGCTTATAGCATCTATAGCAGTATGATGCTCCAATGGATAGCAGAAGAAGTTCTTGCGATCTATACCATCCATAATAGCAAAATGAACTAAATCGGCATGAACAAATTCCTTTAATTCAGACAGTACCTCCTTAATATGCTTTTGTGTAATAGAGGCACCAAAAAGGTGACTTTGTATAGCATAGGAAAATTTACTTCTTTCCATATCAGTTTGGTAACGATGGCGTCTTTGTAGGTTAACAAAAATAAGATAAGCTATCGCCACACAGCAGAGCAGAGATTGAATCAAAGCAAAAATACGAATAGAAGTACGCACATTGTTAAAAGCTGCCAATACAGAATGCTCCGGCTCTGTTACTTGCAGGGATAGATTAAAGATACCTACGGGTTGATAGCTGCTATATAAATAGGTATCATAATGCTGACAGTCATATGTACTCTGACCAGCATTATTATTCTGCATATCAGTAAGCATTTGCTCAAAACTATTACCTTTAATAATAGGACAATTTGCATAATGACTGTCTTTTATATTAATGTTGGTATTGCTAATGGTATCCAGCAGTATATCTCCTGTAGAACCATCAATAAGAATTATATTAGTATTCTCCGCTGTATTCCGTACATCAAAAAAATTTCTTAGCCTATCCACGCTGATAAGACCATAAAAAATACCATATTCACTGCTATTTACAGCAAAATGGGTGCCAATAGCTATATACTTTCTTCCATCATCCCCAGTGAGAATTTTACTAATAAATGTCCCTTTTTTAAACAGCATTTCATAACTCTGAGGCGGTGTATTAATCTTTATATGATCATTTTTCTGCAGTAAAGTGCCATCAGGTAATAAAATACTATAAGAGGCTAGATTATCATTGGGAGTTAATTCATCCAGATAATTTTGCAAATCTTGACGATTTTGGAAATTTTCCCGACTTGCCAAATGTGTAATAAGCTGAAGCTGGCTCTGAGCATTGCTGAAATTGGTGTAAATATCCTTGCTCATCTGAATTACCATACTATCTACATTATGATAACTTCGTTGAACAATATAGTTATCAACAATTTGACTTGTATATACAGCATTGACAATAATTAGTATACAAATACATATAGCAACTAACAAATGCCTTTGTGGCTCTATAAGGCCTTTCAGCTTGTGCATTAGATCAGCTCCCTCAAAGCGCGATAAATATGCGAACATATATATATATATATATGTTCGCTAACATCTTGCCTTTTAGTATATACGAAAATTGACCTACTGTAAATATTTTATCAATTAATCTGATTGAACATAAATAACTAATATTCAAACAAAAAATTTCATTAATAAATATTATGATTTAACTAATCTACTAGCAAATTCTTCTGCTGGCAATGGCTTGCTGAAATAATATCCCTGTATCATATCGCAATCATATTGCCGCAGCAAATCTACCTGGAATTTTTCTTCGATGCCCTCAGCTACCACAGTTCTGCCTGTATCATGGGCTGCCTTTATCATATATTTAATCAGACAGCTATCCCTTTCTGACATATCTGGCTGCCAACTGTCAAAGAAGCTCTTATCCAGTTTGAGACAGTCAATAGGCATGGAGTTGAACATACCAAGGGAAGAATAACCGCTGCCAAAATCATCCATAGCCAAACTAAATCCGCTGGATTTAAAAGTCTGAAGGAACTTTATTAACAGCTTGGAGTCCACAGAAGCATCCGTTTCCAAAATCTCCAGCTGAATTAAATTGGTTGGAATTTGGTATTCTGCCAGTACATCCAAGGCATATACCAGAAAGTTATTTCCTCCCACAATATTTCGTCTGGATATATTAACAGAAATTGGCACAGCCTGATAGCCAGCATCCAGCCATTGTCTTAGCTGTTGACAGGCCAGCTTCAAAACATGTCTGTCCAAAATCTCCAAATTGCCGTCCCGCTCAAAAAGAGGAATAAATCTTCCCGGTGACAGGAAGCCATACTCTGGGCTTATCCAGCGAATCAAAGCCTCCGCGCCATGCAGCTCTGGCTCTGCGCCTTTGATACCATATTTAGGCTGATAGTACAGAACAAATTCATTATTTTCTAAAGCCTGCTGGAAATTGTTCTCCAACAGTTTTTCTGTGCGAATTTTTTCTGCCAAATTGTCATCAAAAAAGCGCACTCCTCCCTTGTTGCTTATCTTCAACTGCTTCAAGGCGGCCCTGGCCTTGGTAAAAAAGTTTTCTGGCCAATGACTGTCTATATCTATGAGGCTGTCCATAGCAGGCAGAGAAACCGAGCTGAGAGACAAAGTGCCCTCTCCTACATTTTCTTTGTTAATAAGATGCCAATAGGCTCCAGCAGAAAGCTGAATATTGTATTTACCTTGGGCACAGTCTTCGGCCTGAATCTTCTCTATCAATTCCTTTAGACGGCTTTCTACCTTTTCCTTGCTCACATCCCAGCTCACCAGATAGAAAAGACCTCCATCTCCGATATAGCATTGTTCCTGCTTCAACAGCTGGCTTCTTAGTATTTCGCTGACTCGACGAAGCACACTGTGACCAAAGGATACGCCTAACAGCTCATTAATGGTTTTCATACCGCGAATGTTTATTATAGATACACAAAGGGAGCTATGATTATTTTCAATTTCCCTCAGCATATCCCTTTTGTATTTTTCTTTATTATCCAAGCCAGTCAAGGTATCAATATAAGCCAGATTATAAATTTCCTGACGATGCTTAACCTGCCGCATTTCTGTAATACCATAGCCAAATAACAAAATGAGCAGCAATATCCCTGTTACAGCAGTGGCATTGTCCAGCACCCCGTTAATGCGTTCTTGAATCACATCCATAGACAGTACATCCAGTATATAGAGGTTGTCTACCGTATCCAAGGGCATACAGGCAATATAGACCTGTCTCCCATCAGGCAGGGTAACTCTCTCCACTCCAGATTTGTCCTGACGAATCTTGGTGTAGAGGTTCCGCATATCCTCCGGTGCCTCTGGCTGCTGCCAATCATGGAGCCGAATGCCTATTTGTTCTGCCAGCTCCTGATCCTTGGCCCTAACAAACACTGTGCCTTCAGAATTAATAATAAAGCTTTCATCAGGATTGATATTGGACTGTTCGTTAAACAACGTCTGAAGATTAGTCATATCCATAGTGGCATAGAGACTGCCCAAAATCCTATCATCTTTTACCACAGGCACGAAAAATACTACAGCATTAATATCCCCCAGCGCGGTATTTGGCATATAAACAATTTTTTGGCTGCCATGCAGAGATTCCCTGATGCCGGCAAAATGTCTTAGCTGTAAATCCGGGCCTACAAGGCCTCGACCATAAATATCAATTAAGCCAGCATGATTAAACTCATTGGTTAGCAGCCTTTTATCCAAATCCAATTCCTGCAAGGACTGGCCTTTGCTAATTTCGTTAGCAGCATCATCAGCAATAGTTGCCATATTGCGAAAAATAACATCTAGCTGACCATCCACCTTAAAACGGTTCTGCTCTACAATGCTTAGCATTTCTATCTGAACATTGTTTACCAGCAAAACAGAAATCCGCTGGCGAAATAAAAACAGAATCACCAAGGAAACCAGCACCAGTAGAAGTCCGGCGAAAACAATCCGCTTCATGGCAAGGGCACAAATTTTAGTTTTTTCATTTATTTGTTCCATCACTGCTGCCCTCCGTTCCCTTTACCAGCCAATTCATCTTCTGAATCAAATATTTATCCGAAAGGGCTTCCCCCTTCTTCACCATCAGCCTTCCATCCTGACTATATATTGGCCCATAAAATACATCCCAACTGCCAGACATAATAGCATTCCTGGTGGAGTCTATAATCGCTAGCTGCTGGCTGGAAAGAGTTCCAGCTCTAGGAGGTGTAATCTTAATAACATTATTATTCAAGCCAGAATAATATATACGACTGGGAAATCTGCCGTCAATACATTCCTTAATCAATTTGGTATAGAACTGCTTCCAATCCCATACAGCAGCGGTCAGCATAGTATCGGGGAATTTTTCCCTATTGTCATAATGATAGCCAATTCCCTCAGCCCCCATAGCCTGAGCCACCTCCAATAGCTGGCTGCTATTCTGATGATAAGCCACGATATCTACAGGAACATCCTCCAATAGCTTCTGGGTAACTTCCTTTTCCTTTTCTGGTGTGTCCCAGCTGTCTGTCCAACGCACATGAACTACAGCCTGAGGATTTACCTTTTGCACCCCTAGGGTAAAGGCATTGATTCCCCGAATTACTTCCACAATAGGCATGGCGGCCACAAAGCCTATATGATTGGTTTTGGTACGCATACCTGCAGCCATGCCGCTAAGGTATCTAGCCTGATACATACGGCCAAAATAAACAGAAACATTAGGGGCAGTTTCTGTACCTGCACAATGAAAGAAATAAATATCTGGATGCTGCTGGGCCAATTTAATAATGCCTTCGCCATAGCCAAAGCTGGTGGCAAATATCTCCCGGCAGCCTTCCGCAATCAGTTCTTCCCCAGCAATGCGAATTGCTTCATTATCATTGTCCGGCACAAAGGTCCTGTAATGTATCTTTACCCCCAGCTCCTTAGCAGCCTCTTCAAAGCCCTCATAATGAGCCTGATTCCAGCCTGCATCGTAAATGGTACTGTCTATCAGCACCCCTACATTATACAGCCGTTCATCCTCATAAACCTTTTCTGTATCCAAAAGAGAATCTTTATATAGGAAAGCCGTAATCATCAGCAAGGCAATGATTGCAATTATGATTCCATACTGCTTGCTCCACCAGGATTTCTGCATATCTATTCCTCCCGCCCAGCATATCAACATCTTTCTTTTCATTATAGCCTAAAACCATGTATATGTGTCAATATTTTCAAATTATCTGGCAAACAAAAAGTGCCAAAGCATTTTTTGCTTTGACACCTCTGTTATCCAGATATTATCTGAGATATTTTATTGTTGCTTTCCGTACATGTAGCTGAAATACTGCTTTTGCATTTCCTTACGAGTTTTGGCCGGTGCCCACAGCTCTCCTATGGCATCCTGCCGCATGGCTGCCGCCAGATGACTGTAAAGCTGGGGATTATCCTGACTCATTTCCTGAATCAAGTCCTTAACCTTCTGACGAATGGTATGTCCATCATAAGGGCAAGGAGAGGGTACAGGCTCAAAGCCATGATACTGAACTGCCTCCCGTATTTCCTCCTCCCGGAAGTACACCAAGGGACGAATAACTGTCAAATCCATTTTATCCAAATAGGTTTTAGGGGTAAAGGTATGAAGCTGTCCTGAATACAGAAGCCCCATGAAAAAGGTTTCCACCGCATCATCATGGTGATGGGCATAGGCCACCTTGTTACACCCCTGCTCCTTGGCGTAACGGTTTACGGCACCTCGACGGAAAAAGGCACAGGTATAACAAGGGTCCTTGCCTCCCTGATTCTCAATCGTACCAGCAATATCCACAGGAAAAGAAGCAAAGGGAATCTCCAGCTCCTCCATAAAGCCTCGGATACGCTCTGTATCAAAATTCTCTGAGAACATGGGATTAATAGTGAGTGCCTGCAGTTGAAAATTCTTTTTCAGCCGTTTTTGCATCATAGCCATAGCATAGGCCATAAAAATACTATCCTTGCCGCCAGAGATGCCCAGAAGAATTTTATCCCCTTCCTCAATAAGCTCAAACTCCGTAATAGCCCGCATCAGCTTACTGAAATACAGCTGGGGCAATACAAATTTCTTTGTGGTCACTGTCTTTTACTCAGCTTCCTCGGCATCGCAAAGCTCGTTGTAAACAGCCTGAACCTTTTCAAACTCCTCATCAGTAGGATCTACATATTCATCCTCGCCATTTTCGTCCTTCACAATCTTGGCAATGATAACATTCTCTTCCTCATCAAAGCTTTCATCGTTCTCAACATTAAGGCCTACCAGCAGAGCAAAATCCACACCATCTACAGGAATAATCATTTCCTGCTGATAATAAAGGGAATTACCTGCATCATTCTGGAACTCTACTACAATGTTTTCCTCGTCCATAATCTCTTCATTTGCCATAATAACACCTCATTTTCTAAAGCTATATATTAATCTCTAATTTGATTGTACCTTAAAGCCTACTGCCTGTCAAAACATTAAATCCTCAGTAGGAGTTCCGGCCAGATTTTTACTGCGGTAATAGCTAACCACCTTGGTCATAAAATCCAAAGCTGTCTTAACCACAGGATTCCCTTCAAAATAATCAATATGGCGGGAGAATCTATTATTTACCAACAGATAAAGAACCTCCAAACGCTTAATGCGCTCCTTTTGACTGGTAACAATCTGGTCAAAAACCTCCAGAGTAGTTACAAAATCGTAAAGAAAAGGTACACACAGCTTGGTACTGCGCATAGAGGCGCCAATGCCAGGAATCTCGGCCACGATACGGCAGATTGCTTCATCCTTTACCTCCTGCTGGCCAGACTGGGTAGCCCGCAAATCATGCAGGAGACAGTTGTTATGGGCAATACTATTACGGATATTCCGGACAGAGTAAAAATAATCTGACTCCACATGCTTTTGATTGTATTTGCTGTAGTAGAAATCATACAGCACAATCAAATTTGTAAAGGTTAATACCTCAATAATATTCCATACGGCAAAATTGCCTTTATATTTGTTAATCAAACCAGCAGTATAAGGAGCCTTCTGCCTTTCAATCTCCCGGCCCAGCCAAGGATGCTTTTTCAGAAGCTCCGCCACAATCTTGTAGCCATCCTCCCGCTTATTTTTCTCCAGAGAAGCCAGCAAATTGATTTTGGCATAATGCTCCACATCCATGACAATGGAGAACATGACTCGCCGTAGATAGATATCCAGCAGAGACAGCTCCTTAAGATAGGCAAAATCCAGATTCACATACTGACCTGCCTTATCCCCTGTAGTACATTTGGTATAGTTATTGGCGTAGAACTTCAGACGAAAATAATAGGTATGATTTGCTAGAAACTCCCTGGCCTCTTTTTCATCAATCATCTCAAATGTAATACCCTTGCTTTTCATCTGCTGAATCTGTCCCTCTATGCTAAATTTCTCTCTAGGCATAGTCACACCTCCTTATATTGCTTTCACCTAAAAATTATTTATGCTTTAGCTTTTCCGCCAGCATATCCGCTGCCGCCAGCATGCCCACAATCATGGCAGATGGTCTTGGTGGACAGCCCGGCACATACAAATCCACTGGCACCACCTGGTCAGCAGCGCCTACTACGGCATAGGTATCCCCATAGGTTTCACCGCCAGCTGCACAGGCACCACAGGCCATAACCAGCCTTGGCTCCGGCATAGCCTCATAGCTCATGCGGAGAGCCTGCTCCAGATTGCGGGTTACTACACCTGTTACCATCAGCATATCTGCATGGCGTGGAGAAGCTACAAAGGCTACACCATAACGATGCAAATCATAATATGGATTGCTCATGGCACCCATTTCAAAGTCACAGGCATTACAGGAGCCTGCATCCAGATGGCGGACATGAAGTGAACGGCCCAGCTTCTGCTTTAATACCTCTGCCACAGCCTCCTGGCCAGCCTCTAAAAGATAAGGCATGGCATCCTTGCTGGAATGATGGAGAACATTGTCCTCCTTGCCCTCCTGCAGAGCAATAGAAGCACAGGCCTCTACGCATTTACCGCAGAAAAGACATTTTTTATAATCAATTTTGTAGCCATCTCCCTGAACCTGAAAGGCACCTACAGGACACACAGCCTGACAATGCTCCAGCATTTCTGGAGAACCATTGCCTTCAATAGTTCCCCGAAATCTTTCGCTGCCCTCAAGGGAAATCTGCTCGGTGGCAATTTTGTCACGAAAAATTCTTTCCAATACCTTAAACACAGCTCTCCCCCTTATCTATCAATACAAGCATAGCAAAGCTCAAAGCTCTTATTTATCAACGGAAAATCAGGAATAATATCCCCCTGCACCGCAATGGTCAGAGCAGGCCAGTTAGGATAGGATGCACTGCGGACAAAGAGGCGATCAATCCGGCCCTCATTATCCAAGGCCACATACTGGAAATTGCTGCCACGAGCAGATTCACAGATACCCCAGCCTTCTCCCTGACCAGGAGTCAGCTCTACCTTAAGCTCCATACCGTGACAATTCCGCAGCATATCCAAAAGCTTATCCATCATTTCAAAGGAAGCAGACAGCTCACCGATACGCACCAAAAGGCGGGCAGCCACATCTCCCATAGTCATGGTATATGGCTCAAAGCCCAGCTCAGGGTAAACGCCATAGGCAAAATCCTTACGGCTGTCATGAGCATAACCGCTGGCTCTGGCTCCTACCCCAACCATAGCCAAATCCTTGGCGGTCTGATTGCGAATAATACCAGTAGTGCGGACACGATTCTGGAAGTTTTCCTGCTCCCGGAACATAGCCGCCAAGTCCTCCACTCCCTGAGCTGTAGCATCCATAACCTCATGGATATGCTCAATAAGCTCCGGAGTAATATCCTGACGAACTCCTCCCGGCACAATAACACCACGAAGGAATCTATTGCCAGCCACAGCCTCACAAAGCCGCATCAGCTGCTCCTTCAGCCTGCTGCCCAGACTGATAGCAGGATTGAAGCCTACACCTGCTGGCATATTGCCCAAATCACCTACATGATTGGTAATGCGCTCCAACTCTGAAAGCAAGGTGCGGATAATCTCTGCCCTGCGAGGCACGGCAACTCCTATTGCCCTTTCCACTGCCTGACAAAAACTCCAGGTATTGGCCACACTGCAGGCTCCACAAATGCGCTCCACAATATGGAGGGCTTCCTCTGGCGTTTTACCCTCTACAGCCTTCTCAATACCTCGATGGGTAAAGAACAGCTTGGCATCCAGCTGCAGCATGGCCTCGCCAGCCTGACTGAAACGGAAGTGGCCTGGCTCAATAATACCGGCATGAATAGGGCCTACAGGTACCTGAAACAGTCCCTGTCCCTTGGCGGTGCGGATTTTGAATTTACGCTCACCCCGCACCTTGGCATTAACAGCCACTGACTTCCGGAGAGGATGAAAATCCTCTGGAAAGCTTTCATGAAGCACCAAAGGACGCAAATCCGGATGTCCCTCTGGCACCAAACCAAACATATCATGGATTTCCCGCTCATACCAGGCAGCTGCTGGAATAGCATGGGTAAGACTCTCATAGCTAAGAGTCCCCTCTGCCGGGAAAACACCCTTTACAATATGTACATCCCTTTTCTCAGGCACTTCAAAACAACAATAAATGGCATAGCCTGCCCCATTTAAAGTTTCATCCCGGCCAAACATGGCGGTGAGAGGATGCTTGCCCTGCTCATATACCTGCAGAGCCGCAGCCAGCAATTCTTCTGATGAAACAACCTGCTGCATTAGTAAACACCTCCCAGAACAATCTGTGCTGCATGCTGCAGCAGAGTATTCAATACATCAATCTGGCTAAGTCCTGCACTGGCTACACAGCTAAAGAGCAACAGACCAGCCAAGGTCAGGGAATCCACCACCCCGAAAAGCTCTATGGCGTGCTTGCGCTTGGACTGACCGCCAAACATACGCATAACATGGTAGAGAATGCCAATCAGCATACCAGCCAGCAGTACCAGCATCAAAATACCCAGCCAAGGATGCTCAGACTGGAAAAAGCCAAAGACAATAAAGAATTTGCTAAAGAAGATACCGAAAGGAGGCATACCCAGAATACCTACAATACCCAACAGCCAGAACAATGCTGTTCTAGGAGTCTGGCTCATCATACCATGAATACGCATCATATTTTTGGTGCCAAATTCCTCCATAATAGTACCTGCTGTATAGAACAAGGAATATTTCACCAAAGCATGGTTAAACATATGCAGCAGCATAGCCTGAGCCGCCATAGGCACAAAAAGTCCCAAAGCCGCCATCATCAGGCCGAAATTCTCCATAGAGGAATAGGCCAGCATACGCTTTACATCTCTCTGTACCAGCACAAAAGGCACTGCCATAGCTACAGTGAAAAGGCCAAAGAACAGGCACAATCCGCTGACAAAATCCACCCCAATAGCTGGCAAAAGAATAATCATATTGCGAATCAGGGCGTAAATTGCACAGATACACAGGGCACCAGACAAAAGACCACTGGTCAGGGCTGGAGCCTCGGAATGGGCATCTGGCAGCCAGGCATGCATAGGTGCCAAGCCAATCTTGGTGCCATAGCCTACAAAAAGGAAGCAGAAAGCCAGCTTGGCCATACCAGTATCAATATTATCCACATGCTGGGCCAGATACAGCCAATCCAAAGGATTGTTATTGCCTACACAGGTCAGCTGGATATAATAAACCAAAATAGTTCCCAGCAAAGCCAAACAAATACCTACGGTACATACCATAACATATTTCCAGGCTGCTTCCAGAGAGGTACGGGTAAACTTAAAGGCCACCAGCAAGGCAGATACCAGGGTAGTTGCCTCAATGGCTACCCACATCAGGCCCAAATTATTGACCACAACTACCCCAAACATAATCCAGACAAACATATGGGAAAGAGCATAAAAACGCCCCTCCAACCGGCCAAAGCGCCGGAGATAGCCATAACGCTTGTTGGTATCTCTATCCAAATAGGCCTTACTGGTCCAAGCAAAGGCCAGATACAGAGTACCAATAATCAAAAGCATCCAAACGCTCAGCGCATCCAGATACAGATATTCATCCCTATAAGGAGAATTTACATCAAAATTTAATACCAACTGCACCAATACCACAAAAACAGCTGTGGCTGTAATACGGTTCAGCCAATGCAGTCCATTCTTGGGCAGTAAATTGGTTGCCGAAATCAAACTGAAGATTACAGGCAACGCCAGGATGATATATATAAGATCACTTATACTAAGATTCATTTCATTACCCTTTCAGTTTTTTCATTACACTGGTATCAGTAGTCATAAAGGAGAGACGCATTCTGGAGGTCAGGATTACCAATACTACTACCGCAATCAGCACATCCAAAAATACACCTAGCTCCACCACCAAAGGCAACCCCTGAGTCAGCAAAAGACCTAAGAGATAGATACCATTTTCCAATGTAATCAGGCCTACAATCTGAATAATGGCTCTTTTGCGCAGAACCATCATGGAAAGGCCTGTCATAATCATCAGAATAGAAGCCGCAATAATATCCCGCCCAGCAGAGCCTGGCAGCAATCTCTCTACCAAGGCATAGCCCAGCACCAAAAACAAAGCGGCAGCCATAGTTGAATAATTAACATTACTCTCAGACAATATTTCCCGCTCATTGGTCAGCTTGCCTACCAGATGCAGAACAGCTCCCGGAATGAAAATAACCTTTACCGCCAAGGTCAAAAGACCTGGCACAAATGCATGAAACCCGCTGCTATAGGAAAGTCCCAGCCAGAAGCAGGCACAGGCAATAATCAAAGACTGGCTGGCCATACAAATAACCGCCCGTCGCAAATC
>ERZ1026856.587-NODE-587-length-21407-cov-18.702463_pt1 | contig 21407 bp, 21 predicted proteins | sample MGYA00380158_ERZ1026856 | MGnify/ENA primary metagenome ERZ1026856 (study PRJEB33269, sample SAMEA4719794) | human gut metagenome | biome: human-associated habitat; feature: organic feature; material: feces | place: Cameroon | collected 2013-10 ...
CAGGCAGATTCCTGCTCACATGAAAATCTGACTGTCAGAAATCACGAAGGGAGCGCCGTTTCATGAGCAAAAGTAAGCTGCGGCGCAGCGTAAAGCATCGGAGATGCGATTTTGCGAATGGCGCGGGTGAATTTCTGAGGAAAACAACATGGAAAAAATAGCAAAAGTACCGCATCTGCGGGAAGAACTGGACTGGCTGGATCAGACCTATGGTGTGGAGAAAGAGGGATTTTTTCATCAGGAGCACTGGCAGCTGCTTGTTGCGATCATACTGAGTGCGCAGAGCACGGACAAACAGGTGGATGAGGTTCTTCCGAAGCTGTATGGTCGTTTTCCGACCGTGCAGGAGATCGCGCAGGCGACGGAAGAGGAAATCGGAGACGAAATCAAGTCCGTCGGTTTATATAAAAGCAAGGCAAAGCATGTTAAATCCTGTTGTATGCAGCTTGCAGAGCAGTATGGCGGCGAAGTGCCGACGACGATCGAAGAGCTGGTAAAGCTGGCGGGAGTCGGAAGAAAGACTGCAACCCTCTTTCTGGCGGATGCGTATGGGATTCCGGGCGTGACTGTGGATACGCATGTGTTTCGGATTTCGCATCGGCTCGGCTGGGCGAACGGCAAAAATCCGGTTGAGACGGAACAGGAGCTGATGCGGGTGCTTCCAAAAGATCACTGGAACCGCATCAATTTTCAGCTGATTTATCACGGCAGGAGCATTTGTACCGCAAGGAAAGCGAAATGCAGCGAATGTGGACTGCAGGCGTGGTGCGAAAAGCACATGGAGAAACAGTATGTACGAAAAATATGAACTGCCGATACGATTTACGGAAGAACAGAGAAAAAAGTACGCAGAATGGGGTATTAAAAAAGAAAAGGTTTTGATGCCGATGGCAGCGGTAACAATTTTAATCGATCTGCTGACAGTGCTCTGGGTTGTCGGAAGAGTGTGGCTGATTCGCGAGAGCGATCCGATCTGGTTTCAGATCATTTGCCAGAACGATGGAATCGGGGAAATTTCCAGTACGATTGCGATTATCCTGACCTTTTTGATTTTAAAACCGATCGATCTCATTCTGGATAAGATCTGGCATCGTCCGGAAGGAACGGAGTGGCTGGAAGTTGGGCTGACGGAAAATGGCGTGACGGTGAAGCGGACATATAGAGCAGGAGATGCCGGGACGGGTGTGGACAATGCCGTTGGCAGAAGTTGTTGTGGGGAAATTACGGTTTTCGAAACACATCCGCTGATACAAATGGACGAATACCTGGACGTTGAGAAAAACGCAGTGCGTGTCCATGGGGTTTGGCTGGAAATCGGGGAAAACACCTGGGAAAATATTTACACGCCCCAACAGCAGAAGCACTGGCTGGATCAGCCGGAGGGAAAGAGCGGCAGTATTAACAGCGTGAAGAAACTGCAGAAGATTATCAAAGGCTACGCGGCAGCGCTGGAGGAAAAAGAAGAAGAGCGGGCGTGGCTGATGGAACAAGGAAATAGGAGATAAGAAGTGCCGACAGATAGAAAGGAAATCTGTCGGCACTGCAGGTGGTTTTATACAGGATACCTTTATTTTTTATTTTTAAGTTTAAAATACTGCCGGGCATAGGAAATAAAAACCAGAAGATACAGACAGATAAGAATGCCGAAAAGCAGGGCAAAAATGTATTCCTGTTGCATTAGATTTCGGATCATTCCAGGAAGCAGAAGGCATAAAAACAGTATGAGCAGAGGAAGCACTTTGCCTTTAAAAATCCGTACAAGCATCTGGAGCCGGGACTCATCATCGCAGAAAATGGCATCTGTACCGGCAGCTTCTGATGCTGGCTTGCGAAAATAGCTATAGCCCATATAATCCTGAAGATATTCCCAGCCGCAGTCTTGAAACATTTTTACATATTCATCCTTATGTGTAATTCCCTCCTGATTAAAATCCAGCTGATAAATGACATCTTCCGGTTCGCACTTTTCGAAATGATACCGGCAAAGACCGGACACGCTGAGGAACTTCCAGCCGTCTTTGTGCATTTGACGAAGATATTCCTGCTCTTTTTCGTAATCGGCAATCGTGAAAAAACGGATTGTTGTTTTGGTATGCATCGTTACATTTCCTCCTGTGCGATCTTGTATAGTCGTTCAATGCGTTTTAATTCAATCCGAAGAACCTCCATTCCAAGGTCTGTGATCTGGTAGATTTTTCGTTTGTCTTCTTCCCGGATAAACTGAATCAGCCCATCTGTTTCCATTTTTGACAGACTTCCGTACATCGTGCCGGGGGCGAGCCGGATGGCTCCGTCTGTCAGGGCTTCCACTTTCTGAACAATTCCATAACCGTGATTGGGCTTTCTTAAACAGAGTAAAATATAAAAAGCCGTTTCTGTCATGGGAACGTAAACTCTTCTGATATGTTGGTCCATTTTGTATCTCCTATATCGAAGTGCGATGTATTGTACTGCAATATAATATATCGTACTTCGATATAGCTGTCAAGAGGAAAAGAACGCTTTCTCCGAAATACCACTTTTTTACACATATATGCGCCTAATCTTCCTCGAAAACCGCGTTGCTCCTCTTTATAATAAAGACAGGATTCAAAGGGTGAAGTCTGTGCATCGAAAAGCAGACTGCGGGAGGATGATATGCGCGAGTTGATCTATGATAATGTGCGGATTCAGTTTTTGTCAGAAGAGGTACTTCGGCTGGAAGTCAGATATGGGGCATATTTCACGGATCGGAATACACTTTGGGTTCCGGACAGGGGAGTGTTTGAAAAGACAGGAAAGAGACTGCCGGAAAGTCAAAGCAGACCCCGGGAAAATCAGGGCAGGCAGCAGAGCATGGTGGTAAGAGAAGATACAGCTCAGGAATGCAGCCGTCCGCAGCACTTTTTGCTGGGAGACCTTCTTCTTGTTTTACCGAATCCGAAAGAAGGACTGAGGGGACTTCAGATTTATAGAGAGGGGAAATGCGTTTATCAGTACGAGAGAGTAAAAATAAACGGAAAGCTTCCGGCTCCGGCACAGACTCCGTGGATTTATCCGCTGTTGGATGTACCAAGGATTTTGCTGCCGGAAAAAAACTGCAGCACTTCTGAAAAGAAAAAGTATATCCTGCAATGGGATGCAGAGGATCTTTATCTTCTGGTGTGCAAAAAAGATGCAAGAAAGCTCCGGGAAGCGTATGTCTGTCTGACCGGAAGGGCAGATATGATCCGGGAGGCTGTATTGGAGGAGCAAAAAATTGAATCTTGTTCGAAGCAGCCGCTGAGATTACTCAAAGCAGCATCAGATGGAAAAAGCGAGGCAGAAACATCTGCCAAGGGGCCGTATACAGAGATTTTGGAGAACCCTGAGAGATATTTTCAGGATAGAAAAAAAGAATTGCCCTATCTGGATTATCTGGAAATGACGGAGTGCCAGAGACAGACAAATTTAAAACAGATGCTTCGAAAACCAGGAAACGGCAGCCTGTTGCCGATGTTGTACAGAAATGTGTATGAAAGCTGGGAGAACGGCATGCCGATCTGCCGTCGCCTGGACTGGGAATATCCCCAGGATAAAAAGGTGCTGCACTATTTGCAGGAGTTTATGATCGGAGATCTGCTTGTTATGCCGGAAAAAGAGAAGTCTGAAATTTACCTGCCGGAGGGATTGTGGCTGTATCCGTGGACAGGAAAGGTATATCAGGGAAAACGCTGCAGAAAGCTGAAAAAGCAGTCAGAGCAGCTGGAGCTCTATATCCGGCTGGGAGCGGTTTTGATCCTGGCGGAGGATGCTGCCTGTGTCAAGGAGCAGAGCTGGGAGCTTTTGACGATGGATTATTATCCCTGTAAAGAATGTTTGCAAGACGGATTTCTATATGAGGATGACCGTGAGACAGATGCCTACAAAAACGGAAAATATCGCAAGACCTATTATCACACCTCCTATGATGGAAATCGAAAGGCGTATGGACTTAGCATTTCAAACGCGGAAGGAGGATTTGAGGGCAGGTTTGCATGTAAAAAGCGGACATTGCGGATCCGGTGCCATGAGCTTTTGGGAGAACGGGTAAAGCAGGTATTGGTCAATGGGAGAAAACAGACGTTTGAGAGAATCTTGAAATCAAAGGAGGCGAAGGTATTCGAGACAGCGGGTGCAGCACCGGACAGCGATGTGGCAGAGCTTGTGGTAGAGCATCCGCTGTCAGAGTGCGTGCATGTGGATTTTGTGATGGAATGACAGGGCGTTCACCCGTTTACGTAGGGGGGAGCGGCTTGACATAATCGTCACGCGTGGATAAGTCATTTCGAAACCAGCTGGGCGTCACGCCGGTCCAGCGCTTAAAGAGGCTGGTGAAGTGTCGGTAATCCGGGAAGCCCAGCAGGTCGGATATTTCCTGAATGGACATTTCCGTAGAGCGCAGAAGATCCTGTGCGATTACCAGCTTTCTGGATAAATAATAATGATAGGGCGTCATATTAAAAGTCTCTTTAAACAGATGGATCGCACGGGAATTGGAAAGATGTACCTGTGCAGCAATATCTGCGATGTTGAGCGGTGCAGTCAGATTCTGCTCGATGTAGGTTTTCATGATCTGGGGGGCAGAGGTATCGGTCTGCAGTCCGTTTAGCTGCTCGGAAAACTGAATAATATGCTGATGGAGTAAAAGAGCCAGTTCGTTTTTGTTGAGCGAGGGCTCTTTTTCCAGCTTCTGAATGATCTGCATCAGATAATCGTTTTTCCAGAAATTCCGGACGCAGCAGTTGAAGCCAAGCTGATAATCACTGAGCAGATGACTGATCAGGTTTCCCTGACCGTTGAACCAGATCTTTACCCAGGGATCATTATGGTCGGAATAATAATGATGAAACGTACAGGGATGCAGAATGTAGGCATCACCCGCCGTGAGCCTGGTTAAGGTGCCATTAAATTCCACATAGCCGGTTCCCTGCAGCACGCATTCAAACACATAGTGATCTCCGTTGAAGCGCCGGATGTGGTAATAAGGATCGCGGTAGCTGATTCCGGCGGAAAGCGGGGCAAATTCCGGGGAAGTCATGCCTGTGTAGGGGCAGATCTTTTCAGCGTGGATTTCATAAAGGTCGCGTTTGGTAATCAATGTGGTGTCCTTTCTGTCAAAGGGCGGGAAAAGTTACAATTGGTTTTGCCCGGTTCTTAGGTTTCTTGTTTGTGCAGTTTTTTGTATCGATATAACTGGGCATCCGCTTCTGAAATCGCTTGCTCTATGCTGCCGTTAGATTTATGATAAATGCTGTATCCCATAGAAACCAGAGGAAGATTGCAGTCCTGCTCTCGGCTGGAATTTAGATTTTCTTTAAAAAGGCTGATCGCATTTAAAAGATCAATTTCATCTGCTTTATCAGATAACAGACTAAATTCGTCACCGCCGACCCGATAACAAAACCCGATGTCGGAAAAAGACTCCATCATCAGACCGGCAATCGTGCTGAGACACTGGTCTCCGTACTGGTGCCCGAATTGATCATTGATCTTTTTAAAATCATCCACATCAAAGAATATAATGGCCCCATAACCTAGGGACTCCAGACGCTGGATTTCATATTCATAGGCGCGGCGGTTAAACAGACCGGTTAAGATATCGTGCTTCTCTTTCAGCTCACAAAAAAACGCATAGTAAAGGATGAGAGATAAGGAAACACAGGACCAGGTTGTATGGATGGATGGAAACAGGACCTGTACAGAGGTTCCTCCGAAAATGAACAAAAACAGCAACAACAGTGCACAAAAATTTTTGTTTTGATAATGCCTGGCGATGTATATGGTTTCTTTAAAAAGTATGGACATGCTCCAGATATAGGCAGCAACGTAGACAAAAAAACAGGGTCCGCGGGAATATTCATTCTGCTGAGAAACGGAAAAGATGAGACCGAATTTTGGAGAGAGTATCGTCAAAAGCATGTTGATAACAGCTGGAAGGAACAGGTAAAGAATATTTTTATAATTTTTATGGTTAAAAACAAATGCAAGAGAAATTGTAATAAATGGGGAAACAGAAAAACCGATCACATTAAAAATCATATTCGGGAGGCAAAAGGAGGCAACCGGTTGTCCGAAAACAGAGGTTCCAATTTCTGAAAAGATGACAAGTATCGTGGAAAAAATGGCAACAGAAAAAAACTGCTTCATTTTCCGGTCCAGAATGTTGTTTCTGTTGACAACAAAAGCTAATAGCAGCATGGCGAAAATATTCGTTATGGATAGGGCAACATAATTTTCCAGCATTTCTGACCTCGTTTCCGGTTTGAGTTATTATAAGATGATGATAGCACTTTTTTATACATGTACGCAAGCTTTTTGTATAGTGAAAAACAGGGGCGGAGATTATGATGAATGAGTAAAGTGCATAAGGGAAGCAACAAAATAGTAAAAAATGCCGACAATGTTACAGTGTTGATCGTCCGGCAGAAATTTTTTTCAGAGAAAAAGAAAAAACCAAAGAGGTGCAAAAAAGTGACGCACATTTCGGGGGAAGGTGTGCCCGGCAGAGATTTTATACCAAAAGGGTTTAATTGCAAAAGATAAAAAAGGGGAGGAAATTATGAAACCAAAGAGTATGCTTCTGACGTTGGATAAATGTCTGGAACAGGAGAAAACAGGGAGAAAAACAGGGCTGCTGGTGACAGCGCTGCTGAACGGACTGATGCTCGTGCTGTCGCTTCCGTTTATCGACTGGATTCATCTGGTAAACATTTCGAAGCTTTTCGCAAAGCTGGGGATTACGAGAGAAGCAGCAGGCAGCCTGTATTCGAGCTACAGTATCTTTTCGTTATTGGGATTTGTAAAAAATTCCGGAAAAGGTGTTTTCGGACTGTATGCAATGCTTCTGCTGATTCTGTTGGTTGCGACGTGGTATCTGGAACTTCTGTATATCTGGAAGGTGTTCCGCAACAGCAAAGGCGACGACGGCAAAGGCGAGCTTCACACCTATGTGATCGGAAAGGCCGCAACACTTCTGACAGCACTTCTGGTGTTTGGTTCTTACGGTTTTGTTCTGTATTCCAACAATGTGGTGAAAATGAAGGGCTTTTCCGGATCGTGGATCCTGGCAGTTGAGCTGATATTGGCGCTTGCAGCCTATGGACTGATCAAGCGGATGGAGGCAAAGGAGAGAATCCGCTGCCATGAACACGGGCTAGTCAAAGAGTTTAAAAAGAACTGGGTGCTGTTTTTAATGCTGATCCCGCTGTGCGTGTTCTTTCTGGTCAACTCCTACCTGCCGATGGTCGGTATTTACTTCGCGTTTGTGAACTTCAATTTTTCAGACGGTCTGTGGGCAAGCCCCTTTGTAGGACTGAAAAACTTCGAATTTCTGTTCCAGTCCCAGATGGGCAGACTGATCCGCAATACGGTTTTATATAACGTAGTCTTTATCGGGCTTGGAAATGTGCTTCAGATCTTCTTTGCGATCCTGGTCAGCCAGCTGACGGTAAAATGGTTTAAAAAGACCGGTCAGACGCTGATGTTTATGCCCTACTTCGTCTCCTACGTTATGTTAAAGGTCATGGTTTACAGCCTGATGGAGTATCAGTATGGTGCGATCAACAACATGATTCGTTCCTCGGGAGGGACGGCAATCGATTTTTACAACACACCGGTGTACTGGCCGTTTCTGATCACCCTGTTTTACATGTGGAAATCCGTCGGCTACGGTATGGTTGTCTATCTGGCGACGATCATGGGCATTGATAATGAGCTGTATGAAGCGGCAAAGGTAGACGGCGCGAATATTTTCCAGAGAATCCGTTACATTACGCTGCCGCAGATCAAGCCGACGTTCATTATTCTGCTGATTTACTCTCTGGGCAGCATCATGAAAGGTAACTTCGAGCTGTTTTATCAGACCGTCGGAAACAACGGACTTCTGTACGACGTGACGGACATCCTGGATACCTATGTATATCGAATTACAATCGGACAGCCGCTGAGTATCGGTCTTGGTTCCGCGGCAGGTCTGTTCCAGTCGATCTTCGGATTTGTGGTCGTTATGGTGACGAACTGGGCGATCAAGAAAAAAGATTCCGAGTACGCATTATTTTAAGGGAGGGGAGAAAACATGCAAAAAGCAAAGACAGGAAGCAAAATCAAACCTTCCACAAGCAATATTGTATTCAACATACTGGCATATTCCCTGGTTGCAATCGCTTCGATCGTCTGCGTGTTGCCGTTTTTACTGGTGGTGTCCGGTTCGTTTACGGATAACGGAGTGATCGTGCGGGAGGGCTACAGCCTGTGGCCGAAAGTTTTTTCCGCGGAAGCCTACAAAGTCATTTTCAAAAATCCTGCATCGATTCTGCAGGCGTATAAAATGACAATTTATTATACAGTTGTCGGCACGGCGGTCGGTCTGTTCATGACGACGATGACAGCTTATGTTGTATCCAGAAAAGAGTTCAAATACCGCAACGTTGTGACCTTTATGATGTATTTCACGACGATCTTCGGCGGCGGTATGATTCCGTGGTACTTACTGTATGCAAACGTCCTGAACTTAAAGGGAACGACGTTCGTTATCTGGTTTCCGGGCATCACGAGTTCATTTCTGGTGATCCTGATGCGGACATTTATTCAGAGCAGCGTGCCGGATGCGATTGCGGAATCTGCCAAAATTGATGGAGCGGGACCCTTTACGATCTTTATCAAAATCGTCCTGCCGGTCTTAAAGCCCGGACTTGCGACGGTCGGTCTGTTTCTGGCGTTGGGCTACTGGAATGACTGGTATCGGTCGTCTCTGTTTTCGACAAATGCCAACACGTATGAGCTGCAGTTTTATCTTTACAACATGCTGAGTTCTACGACAGCTTTAAAAGATCTGGCAGTCGGGGCGACGGCGCAGATCGAGAGCATGCCGAGCCAGTCGATGAAAATGGCGATGGCGGTCATTGTAACCGGACCGGTGCTGTTATTCTATCCGTTCGTACAGCGTTATTTCGTATCCGGCATCACAGTCGGCGCGGTAAAGGGCTGAAAAAGTGTAAAAGTGTATATTGATGCATATAGAAACGGTAAGCCCGTTTTTATAGATATAAAAAAGAGATATTCCCGAAAAGAGGGGAATGCCGCAGATTGTGCGGCGACACAGGAAAGGGAGGAAATGTATGCGTAAAAAAGTTGTAAGTGTACTGTTGACGGCGGCGATGACTGCCACCATGTTAGCGGGCTGCGGCAATAAGCAGACTGCAGACAGCCAGCTGGGGGAAAGCTACGAGGAAACAATGGCTGCAGTACAGAGTGAAGAGGCTGCCACAAAAGAGACGGAAACCACAGCAGAAGCCAAGGAACTGGATTATTCCGAACGGGTTGACCTGGTATTTTATCTGCTTGGCGATGCACCGGCAGGACTGGATCGCGTAGAGGATAAGATCAATGAGATCCTGCTGGAAAAGGCAAATGCAACCGTAGATTTTCAGTTTTCTACATGGACAGACTGGGGTGAAAAATACAAGCTGCAGCTGACCACCGGCGGTGCAGATTTAATCTATACCGCAAGCTGGAACAATTTCGGACAGCTGGCACAGAGCGGTGCATTTTTACCGCTGGATGATCTGCTGGATCAGGTATCTCCTGATTATAAGGCGCAGATCGACCCTGCAGCGCTGGAGGGCTGTCGTGTAAACGGAAAGATCATGACTATTCCATGCCTTTGGAAGCAGTACACCCCCGGAGGAATGGAGTACCGCGAAGATCTGAGAGAAAAATATGATCTTCCGGTGCCGGATTCCATCGAAAATCTGGAAGCTTACTTAAAGGGCATTCAGGAAAAGGATCCCAGCCAGGGGCTGCTTGCACAGGATCCCCAGGGTATTTTTGGATATAAGAATGATCCGGTTGTGGGAATCGAGAGCGGATATGGTCAGCGTGTGAAAATAGCAGACCCGACGAACGTTGAGGATTATTGGTTCTCCGATGAGTTTGTAGAGGATACGAAGCTGTTGAAGGATTGGGCGGATAAGGGCTACTGGTCCAGAAGTATTCTCTCCAACACAACAGATGCAGGAGAACAGTACGATAACGGTCAGTGCGTAGCCTTAGTTTACGGTCTGAACCCGAACAAATATACAACCCGTGTAGAAACATGGAAAACAGATCACCCGGATTGGAAAACAGCATATTTTGCATATAGCGAAGAAGCTGGCAAGGTATGGTCAACAACTCCTACCGCAGATGCAACTGCAATCACCAAAGACTGCAAAAATCCGGAAAGAGCGATGAAGGTTCTCGAGCTTCTGGCAACCGATAAGGATCTGAATCTGCTGACCCAGTATGGCATTGAGGGTGAGGATTATGAGGTAACCTCGGATGGCCTGTATCAGAGTCTGAATTCTGACTTCGGTTATGAAGGCTTAAATGCGTGGTCCTTAAGAAATCCGGAGTACAAGCTGCCCAACGGCGAAGGCGGAAAGCTGCTGCAGGAGATGTTTGACAACTATGGAAAGCTTTGTGAAGAAAAAGGTATGCCGAGTGTAGATCCTTATAGCGGTTTTTCTGAGGATTACAGCGCATATTCTGCAGAAAAGGCGGCAATCGATGATGTAGTAAGCGAATATCTGCGTCCTCTGCAGAACGGTCTGGTAGACGACGTGGATGCAGCTGTTGAAACTTTCCGGGAGAAAGTAAAGGCAGCAGGGCTGGACAGCGCAAGAGAAGGCTGGGCAGCACAGTGGCAGACATACTGTGAAGAAACAGGACTGAAGTAAACTATTACCATGCCAGATGCCTGAGGGAGCATTTGCAAGGTGTGTCCTGTAGAAGATAAAAGAAGAAACCCGCGGCGATTCCTGAGATTTAATGTCAGGATGCCGCGGGTTTTTTTGCTGAAAATGAGTTGTAAGAAAGTCTTTTCTGTGGCATATTTTATTCAGATCAATTTTATTAAAATCAATTTGAATAAAAATGTTATACTGTATTGACGTACCAAAACCAGGAGACGCCGATGGCGGCATTTGGTTTTTGCAAACAAACACAAAAGGAAAAGGGGAAAACACCATGAAAACAACCGTTGCAATTGTCGGCCTTGGAAGCCGCGGAAGAGTAACTTATGCGCCGATTGCCAGACAGTATCCGGATTTAATGGAGATTACAGCGCTGGCAGATATCAATTCTGCCTGTGTAGAGGAAGCTGCAAAAGAGTACAACGTACCGAAGGAGCGCTGCTTTACGAGTGCGGAAGAGCTTCTGGCGCAGCCGAAGCTGGCGGATGCGATTTTTATCTGCACCCAGGATCAGGATCATGTCCGGGAAGCACTGATGGCGCTGGAAAAAGGCTACCATATCCTGATGGAAAAACCGATTTCTCCCAGTGCAGAGGACTGCAATAAGCTGCTGGAAGCGTCCCGCAAGTACGACAGAAAAATCGTAGTCTGTCATGTGCTGCGCTATACGCCCTTTTTCTCGAAGATCAAAGAGATCATTTCTGAGGGAATTATCGGCGACGTTGTAACGATTCAGGCCATCGAGAACGTCGGCTACTGGCATCAGGCCCACAGCTTCGTACGCGGCAACTGGAGAAACAGCAATACGACCAGCCCCATGTGTCTGCAGAAGACCTGTCACGATTTCGACCTGTATCTGTGGTTGGCGGACAAGACGCCAAAGCGCGTGTCCTCGATGGGAGATACTTATTTCTTCAAGGAAGCCTGTGCACCGGAGGGTGCTGCGCTTCGCTGCATGGACGGTTGTAAGGCAAAAGAAAACTGTCCGTTTGACGCGGAAAAAATTTATATCACCAACAAGCGTACCGGCATTGCACAGGGCAACACCGAATGGCCGGTTGACGTCCTGGCAATTCATCCGACAGAGGAAAGCATCTATGAAGCGATCAAGACAGGCCCTTACGGACGCTGCGTATTCCATTGCGACAACAACGTTGTAGATCATCAGATCACGAATATTGAAAACACCGACGGCAGCAACATCAGCTTTTCCATGAGCGGGTTTACGAGTGACGGCGCTTCCCGTTACTGCAAAATCATGGGAACGAAAGGCGATATCACAGCGGATATGACGAAAAATATCATCGAAATCGGACTGTTCGGACAGCCGAGAGAGGTGATTGACGTGACGAAGCTCGCGACGGATTTCAGCGGACATGGCGGCGGTGACGTCAGAATGGTGCTGGAATTTCTGGAAATGATTACGACCGGAAAAGAGCCTCAGGGCATCACCTCGCTGGAGCAGTCGATCAACAGCCATCTGGTTGCGTTCGCGGCGGAAGAATCCAGATTAAACCATGGCACACCGGTGGAGATCGGATAAACGGGACATGGAAAAGCAGAATTTTTTCCAATAATGACCGCTATTGCGGAATAAAAAATCCCCATATCCGTCGCTGTTGACAGCGCCCACAAAATGTGGATACCTGTCAGACAGAGGTTTGGATATGGGGATAATTTTTTGTCAAATCATATCAATAGATACGGTTGTCATACGCTGAAATGTTCTGCATGGCACCAGGATTGTGCTGCAGCAGAGCTGTTTTTGGCGGCTTCACACCTCGAATTCGTCATCCATCGCATCGAAGAACACGATGCCGATGATGCCTCGTCCGGTGTGTGCACCGATGGCGCAGCCGATGGTGGATTCAACCAGCTCCTTTGGAGAAACGGCCTGCAGCAGAAGATCTTTGGTATATTGCAGGGAATCGGGATCTTCCCCGTGGCAGATGCCCATGATCTGACGGGACGGGTCTGCAATGTTTTCCTGTACATATTCGATCAGGGCTTTTAAGGATTTTTTGCGGCCGCGGATGGTTTTTAATACCTGCAGACTGCCGTCCTTATCAACGATCAGAACAGGCTTCATGTCCAGCAGCTCTCCTGCGGTTCCTTTCCATTTGGAAAGGCGGCCGCCCTTGATCAGATAACGGAGTGTGCTGACCGTAAAAACATGCTGGATGTGGTTGACATAAAAATCAGCGGCGCGCAGCAGCTTTTTTTTGTCTGCACCTGCCTCCTGTAAAAGCAGCAGCTTGTATACAATCAGGCCAAAACCGATGGCAGCGGATTTGGAATCCACGATGGTCAGATCGAAATCCGGATAGTCCTCAAGGATATTCTGCTTTGCGATGTTAGCGGCATTAAAGGTGCCTGCGATTCCGGTGGAAAAGCAGAGATAAATCACGCTGTCATTATGCTCTGCATAGGGGCGGAACGCTTCCTCAAACATGGCGGGATTGATGTGGTAGGTTTTGATATCGCGGCTGACATCATCCAGAATTTCATAAAAATCCTTCGTGTGGATGGTCGCACCGTCTAAATAATCCACCCCGTCGATAACAACAGGAGTCGGAATGACGTGCAGATTAAAACGCTCTACAATATGCTGAGGCATATCGGAGGCGGAATCTGTAATAATTTTCAGCATGGGTTCCTCCATCGGTTTTTTTATACCTGACTCATCTGGTTGAGCAGGCTGATCTTCATATCATATAATTTCTGGGAAAGATCGACATAAACGCCGTGGGGGTTGACCAGACGGCGGGTTTCTTCCCAAAGAGTTTCCAGTTCTTTCTGGCAGTAATCACGAATGTCCATGACCTTCGGAGAATGGTAAATACATTTCCCGTGGTCGAAGACATGAACCATCAGCTCGCGCAGTTCATAAGTACCGGGCAACAGCTTCGTCTTTTTCCAGGGTTCGTTGGGGTCAAAGAGGACAAGGGGTTCGTTTTCATCGTAGGTTTCATCGACAAGGCAGATCAGGTCGGCCTTGATCTTTCCGGTAGCTTTTTCATAAATCCGGTAAATTTTCTTATTGCCCGGGTTCGTGATCTTTTCGGAATTCTCGGAAAGCTTGATCTTGGGGATAAATTCGCCGCTCTGTGCATCCTGGATTGCAGCGAGTTTATAAACGCCGCCGAAGGACGGCCAGTCTTTGCTGGTGATCAGATGAGTGCCGACGCCCCAGGACGTGATTTTACAGCCCTGTACCTTCAAACTGTCGATCAGGTATTCGTCAAGATCGTTGGAAGCAGAAATCACAGCGTCCGGAAAGCCGGCTTCATCGAGCATCTTCCGGGCTTTTTTGGACAGATAGGCGAGGTCGCCGCTGTCTAAGCGGATGCCGTAAAAGGTGAGGGGAATACCTGCCTCACGCATTTCGGTGAACACGCGGATCGCATTCGGAACGCCGGATTTTAAGGTGTCGTAGGTATCGACTAACAGGATGCAGGCGGAAGGATACATATTTGCATAGGTTTTAAATGCAGTGTACTCATCCGGAAAGCTCATGATCCAGCTGTGGGCGTGTGTGCCTTTGACAGGAACGTCAAAAAGCTGTCCTGCGAGAACATTGCTCGTGCCGACACAGCCGCCGATCATGGCAGCCCTCGCACCGAGGGTTCCGGCATCCGGACCCTGTGCGCGGCGCAGACCGAATTCCATAATGCCGTCTCCACGGGCTGCGAAGCAGACCCGGGAAGTCTTTGTCGCGATCAGGCTCTGATGGTTGATGATATTTAAAATGGCGGTTTCGACAAGCTGTGCTTCCATGATCGGTGCGATAACCTTAATCATAGGTTCTCTGGGAAACATAATGCTGCCTTCCGGGATCGCGTAAATATCGCCGGAAAAATGGAAGTCACGCAGATATTCCAGGAAATCTTCCCCGAAGATGCCAAGGCTGCGCAGATAAGCGATATCGTCGTCTTCAAAATGAAGATTGTTGATATAATCGATCACCTGCTCTAAGCCTGCACAGATGGAATAACCGGAATCCATCGGATTATTGCGGTAAAATGCGTCAAAGATAACGGTTTCGTTACGATCCTTGTTGCGAAAATATCCCTGCATCATGGTCAGCTCGTAAAGGTCGGTCATGAGGGTAAGATTCTGTTTTGCCATGTTTTCCTCTCATTTCTGCGCACGCTTTTTGCGCATGTCGAGTTTGTGTCAAGTGCGCGCAGACACAAATCCCGCTCTCTGATTGAAAATGTTATTTTTCAATCTTTATTTTGGAGCAGCTGGTGTGAAAAAGTATGGTGCCTCTTTTTCGGCTGCCCTCAGGTTTTTTGCGGAACGGGCAAAACAGCAGACCGCCCCGGTTTTGTGATTCATGACAATAGAATGCTCGCAGAGCGTGCATTCTATTGTCGTGAATGATCTGAATTATTTTAACATACTCTCCGTTTGAGGGCAACGGATAGAGAAAAAATTACAGCCATCGGAACGTCTTTTGGGACCGTTCCGGTGGCTGTTGATTCATGACAATAGAGTGCTCGCAGAGCGTGCATTCTATTGTTTTGTTGCTTTACTCAGCTGCAGTCGGTTGTTTTTCAGAAAGTGTGATCAGGATCAGTCCGATCGCAAAGAGGAGGATCAGAGACAGCACGCCGTATTTGGAGTTGTGGAAAAAGTATGCACAGAAGGAAATGATCAGCGGGCCGAAGAAGTCCGCAAACTTGCCGAATACGTCAAAGAAGCCGAAGTATTCGCTGGATTCATCCTTCGGGATGATCTTTCCGTAGTAGGAACGGGACAGTGCCTGGATGCCGCCCTGACAGATGCCGACAGAAACCGCCAGGATCCAGAATTCCAGTTCAGTGTCAAGCCCGTAGCCGAACAGGCAGATTGCCATGTACATGACGATGAAAATTTTGATCATACGCATGGAGCCGAACTTCTTGGCAAGTGTTCCGCTCAAGATGGAGCAGGGGAAGGCAACAAACTGGGTTAAAAGCAGGGCGAGCACCATAGCATTGGAATCGATGCCGACTTCTCCGCCATAGGTGGTTGCCATGGAAATAATTGTGTAAACACCGTCGATATAACAGAAGTAACCGATGATAAAAAACAGCATCCGTTTGTCTTTTGCCAGTTTCTGAAAGGTTGCGCCGAGGCGTTTAAAGGTAGCAGCAAAAACGTGAGGCTCATGAGGCAGGGAATATTGCTGGTGCACATTTTTGTACAGCGGAATCGACATAATGATCCACCATACCATCGTGATGACGAAGGAAATCCGTGTTGCCGTAACCATAGGAAGACCGATGGCATCGCAGTTTAAGATCAGGAGCAGTCCTGCAACGAAGGGAATGCAGCTGCCGATGTAGCCGAATGCATAGCCGCAGGTGGAAACCCGGTCCATCCGCTCATCTGTCGTAACGTCGATGAGCATAGCGTCATAAAAAATGTTGCAGGCGGCATAGCCGATCCTGGATATGATAAAGAAAATCAAAAAGGACAGCCACCCGGGTGCGAATGTGAAAAGGAATCCTCCGGCGATGGCGATGACGAAAAAGATCGTGAAAATTTTCTTCTTCATATTTTCGTAGTCTGCTATTGCACCGAGAACGGGGGAAAGCAGGGCGAGGATCAGGATGGAAATGCTGGTTGCGCTGCCCCAGAGGGAGGTGGCGGAGGTGCCGCTCATGCCAGCGCCTTCTGCCAGACTGCGGAAATAGATGGGGATTGTCGCGGTAACGATCATAATAAAAGCGGAATTGGCTACATCGTAGAGAATCCAGCTCTTTTCCGCTTTGGTGAGCCGTTGGGAGGAATCTTTTGTCTCTTTCATATGAAATACTCCTTTGTATTCTATTGTATGAAATCCTGATTTTATTGTAGAGGATGATCGGAAGGAAAGCAACGAAGAATCTATATTTTGTGAAAATAATACAAAGGAGAAACACAAAACACAGATCCCCTTTACAGAACATTTGCATTTCTTACTCTCCGTGCCGATTTATATAACTGTTTTCAAATTTCGAGTATACGATCGTCTGTGCGTGGTACAGGCTGTAATATCCGGAAAGCATGTAGCTGACTGCGATTGCGATCAGGTAGTAATAAGCGTGGTCGAAGCCGAACAGCTCGAAGCTGATCAACAGCGCGGTAATCGGGCAGTTTGTCACGCCGCAGAAAACGGAAACCATGCCGATTGCAGCACATAGCGGAGCACTTGCACCTGTCAGGATGGCAAACAGACAGCCGAATGTTGCACCGGTAAAGAACGAAGGGACGATTTCGCCGCCTTTAAAGCCAGCACCGATGGTGAGTGCGGTGAAAAGAATTTTCAAAAGAAAGGCAAATGCCGCAGTTTCTCCGTGTAAGGCGCGTTCAATGATATTCATGCCGGGACCGAGGTAGTCGTCGGTGCGCAAAAGAAGGGAAAGCAGGATAATAATGACACCGCCTGTAAATGCGCGAATAAACGGGTTCGGAAAAAATCTGGCATAAAGGGCTTTGATGACATGCATGGTTTTGCAGAACAGGATGCTGACAAACGCACACAGGATGGCGAGCAAAATCACGCGGGCGGAACCGCCGAGGTTTAACGTGACATCCGATGAAATTGCAAGATTTTCAAAGGGAGCGTGAAACGCTTTGGCAAGCATATAGGCAGTCAGGGAAGCCCAGATGCAGGGAACGAGCGCCGCGTAGTACATGATACCAATGCTGGCGATTTCCATTGCGAGAAAAGCAGCCGCCATCGGGGTTCCGAACAGGGCGGAGAAGGCAGCGGAAATACCGCTCATGAGCATGATTTTTTTATCCTTTTCATTAAAACGGAGCTTTTCACCGATCTGTTCCCCGATGCTGCCGCCAATCTGCATGGCAGCGCCCTCACGTCCGACGGAGCCGCCGCACAAAACGGTCAGGATGGTGGAAACAAAGATCAGAAAGCTCATGCGAAGCGGAATATGAGCTTCTTTATGGATGCTGTTGATAACAGTATCTGTGCCTGCATTATTTTCATAGTGAAAAAAACGATACAGAAATACGATGACAAGACCGGCAACAGGCAAAAAGAGCACAACCCAGAGATGGGCATGTCTGAAATCGACTGCGAATTTCAGCCCGAAATTAAATATAGTGCTGACGGATCCCACAACGAGTCCGGTCAGGGTTGAAATAAGCATCCAGCGAAGAAACTGGAATAGGTTGCTTGCGCTGGAGAAAAAAGGATTGTTTGCAAGCTTGGAGCGCAGGCGGGCTTCTTCGGCCTGCAGGGAGGAGATGGGTTCCATGAAGAACCTCCTTTCGGGTGGTAGTGGTTTATCTGAACAGTATTGTATATCGGAATGGGGAAAATGTAAATTGTTGGAAATGCAGTATTCTTGAAGATGCCAAATGCCTGCAGAGAATGCTTTTCGCAAAGAACCTGCCTCTCTGCCCGGCGCTGCGCCGCGAGGTTGGTTCCGGGAATCTGCCTCACATCTCACGCCTGAAAAAAAGGAGAGGGCGCCGGTTTTCCGACGCCCTGAAAGGAGAAAGTAGTGTGAGGTTGAAATAGTTCAATCTGCACCAAATATAAGAGAATGTCTGTCTCAAAAGCCCAATGTTAAGGCTCAACAATGTGTCCTGCATGATCCAGGGCTTCCTGAATCGCTTTTTTGACCTCAGGATCTTTTTCCTGAGACATCTGATAACGGACACGCGTATTTAGATAATCTGTATTCAGCTTGGCGGCTACGCAGCAGGCTTTGGTACGAACCGCCGGATCTTCATGCTCCAGATAATGTGTAATTTCATTGAGGGAATCCTCGTCAGCAATGTCACCGAGTGCTTCCAGCGCCGCACAGATTATTTCGGTGTCGGAATGCTTGCCCTCCATCATTTTAATAATAGAAGCTGTTTTATGCTTCTCATCAAGTTTGTGGATTTTTTCAATTTTGCCCTGATCACTCATAATAGCCCTCTTTTCCGAGCGAGCGATTCGTTTTTGCGAAGGTTCGTTCCTGTTGATAGTTATAAATGTAGCCCAAAACTGTGTCGATTGTGTGAAAATCTGATTAAAAAAGGATAAAATCAGAGAATCGCTTTAAATGTGCCGTTCGCTCCAGGAAAATGGTGAATTGAAAAAGTAAATTCTACTTTGTAAAAAGGGGCATGCGGACGAAAAGTTGGACTGTGTAATGCCTGACATGTTATGAGGTACACACAAGAACAAATATCGACAGCACTTGTATTACTAAAAGCGACAGGATCCCCAGACAAAGTTGTCCAAACCTTAGGGTATCCATCTGCACCAATGCTTTATCATTGGCGTAAAAAGTATCCTGAATATTACGATGTTCCAAATCAAAAGCATTGGAGACAAGCTCCAACTGAATTGAAACATGACGTAATTAAACGTTGCCTTATTAAGGGCGAGCCTGTAAAATTAGTGGCAGAAGAAATCGGATACACACCTTCCTTGATATATAAATGGATTAGGGAGTATCGGGAAAAGGGATGCTTTCAACCCATGAAAAAAACTGCTACCAACATTAATGTAAATCCAAACGATATCGCATCTGCGGAAGATATCAATGAGCTTAAAGCTCAGATGCTTGATATGCAGATGGAAATAGATATTCTTAAAGAAACAATCAATGTATTAAAAAAAGACCCCGGCATCGATCAGACAGCTCTCTCAAATCGGGAGAAGGCAGTGATAATCGATGCCCTGAAAAATAAATATTCACTGCCGGATCTTCTTAAAAAACTAAACCTTGCAAAAAGCAGCTATTATTATCAAGAAAAACCATTTATGCAGAGGATAAATACTCCAATCTTCGCAAAAGAATCATACAACTGTTTCATGAAAATCGTGATATATTTGGTTATCGGAGAATTCATACGCTGCTTCATCGTGAAGGTATAAAAGTTTCTGAAAAAGTGGTTCGTCGTATTATGAAGCAGGAAAAGTATATCTTTCGCCGATAATTGACTGCCTTGATGGTATGCCGGTGAGTTGGACTATAGGCACTTCTCCGAACGCAGAACTTGCCAACACCATGCTAAGGAATGCTATTGCTACACTTAAACCAAACGAAAAACCTATCGTACATTCTGACAGGGGATGCCATTATCGCTGGCTAGAATGGATACAGATAATGGAAGAAGCAAACCTTACACGATCCATGTCCAAGAAAGGTTGTTCTCCTGATAACTCTGCATGTGAGGGCTTCTTTGGTCACCTCAAAACAGAAATGTTCTATGGACATGACTGGGATGAATATAGCATTGAAGAATTTATCCAGGAGATAAATGGCTATATGAGTTGGTATTGTAAAGATAGAATTAAATCAACACTCGGAGGACTTAGTCCTCTAGATTATAGAAGGAGAGTATAGGCATAGCGGTCTAAAAAAATGTCCGCATGCCCGGGAAATGGAGGAATTTTGTATGATTCAGCGTTATGATTTTAATTTAACAGACGAGCCGGATGAAAATGGTTTTCAGCCCTTTATGGCGGCAGGCATTCTGACCGGAGATGCGGACGAGGCTTTGCGTCCGGCGATCGTGATCTGCCCGGGTGGCGGCTACTATGGCGTGTGTGAATACTGGGAGGGAGAACGTTTTGCAATGGCGTATGCAGCTGCCGGTTTTAACACGATTGTGGTAAATTATACGACGCATGGAGGCGGAACCTATCCGCGTCAGCTCAAGGAAGTGGCACGCGCTTTTCAGATTACCAGAGAACATGCAGAGGAATGGCATATCGATCCGAACAAGATCGCAGTGTGCGGTTCTTCTGCAGGCGGACACCTGGCAGCATCATTGTCTACTCTGTGGAACTGTGAAGATATTTTTACGAAAGAAGAAATCGAATCGCGCGTGATGCGCCCTGACGCTACAGTGCTTTCCTATCCAGTCATCACTTCGGGAGAAAAGGGACATTACGGGTCATTCCGCTGTCTGCTCGATACAGAGGATAAAAACGACCCGCGCTGGAAGTTCCTTTCTCTGGAAGACCGGGTAAATCCGGATACACCGCCTGCATTTCTCTGGCATTGCTATGACGATCCGGAAGTTCCGGTAGAAAACAGTATTTATTATGCGGAAGCGCTGAGAAAATATGACATTCCGTTTGAAATGCACATTTATCCGAAGGGCGGACATGGCATCCAGCTGAGCACACAGCGGATTCTGCGCAGCCGGTCGATGTTTTCCAGGGAATATAACTGGCACAAGATGTCGGTGGACTGGCTGGCAGATATCTTTGGGCTTTGATTCATGACAAGGAGAAACAGAATTTATGGGTTCGGCAAACGAGAAAAAAATGATTTTCACAGATCCGGAAACGGAGGAAAAGATTGACGAGCTGCTTGCAAAGATGACGCTGGAAGAAAAAATCGGGCAGATCTGCCAGGTTGGCCCGTCTCCGGTCGGAGGCTTTGAGATCAGTGAAGAACAGGCGGCGCAGCTGCTGAAAGATAAAAGTATTTCCCAGGCGACGTATGATGCGATTATCAATCATTTATCCAGGAGATAAATGGCTATATGAGTTGGTATTGTAAAGATAGAATTAAATCAACACTCGGAGGCCTTAGTCCTCTAGATTATAGAAGGAGTATAGGCATAGCGGTCTAAAAAAATGTCCGCATGCCCAAAGGGTATTTGGGAAAGAAGGAATTTGACAAATAAAACAGCAGATACTATAATATGCTTAACAAGAGAGCTGTCGGT
>ERZ1026856.592-NODE-592-length-21291-cov-7.458137_pt1 | contig 21291 bp, 16 predicted proteins | sample MGYA00380158_ERZ1026856 | MGnify/ENA primary metagenome ERZ1026856 (study PRJEB33269, sample SAMEA4719794) | human gut metagenome | biome: human-associated habitat; feature: organic feature; material: feces | place: Cameroon | collected 2013-10 ...
AAATTACAAGAATTACAAGTATGAAGATCAATTAGTATACTTCAAGTCTATCGCTATAAGAAGTGATGAAAAGTTTCTCATCATCGAAAGCAGTGAAACACCAGTAGATTTTGATCTAAATGGTATCGTTAAACTGATCGATGATGGATTCCTTGATGGGTATAGACTTGCTGTCTATACCCATAATCGCTTTTTCTGTTTTGATAATGTATTCAGAACAGACTTCAAGTTCAAGAATCCTAAAGGGTCTTTTAGTAGAGCATATATCTTCAATACCAATATCGGTCAAATTACATTTGGAGACTATATTGATGATTATGACTCTATTAAAGAAAAAGCTATCCGTAGGGAAATGAATAAAATTAAAAAGGAGGTAAAAAAGGATAGAGAAGAAGCAGAACCTACAGGTTCTGATCTCAAAATTAAGATGAAGCTGAAGCCTCATAGTGAATTCATGAAGAGTTGTGCTGATCTTGATCATTCTTGCAAGGCATTGTTAGATAATAGATACATTGCCAATACGAGAATGAAAGATGTTCCTACTCTTCAGGATTTCTATGATCTCGAGAAGGATGAGAAGAATAAGCAGAAATACATCACTATCGAGCTGTGTGATCCAGTTAGTGGTTCAAGAGGAGAATGGTTCTGCTATGGGATGGCCATTGATGTGATTAATAATATATGTGTAGCATTCATGACCATGGATGAGCATAGGCTTCGTTTAAAGCATATCATTGGATCTATCGATGCTAATAATCGCATTACTCCATTACAGAAAACTTGGAAGGTTGTATTTTATCTTCCTGGTTATGGATTCCATTGTTATGATAAACTTTATGTAGGAAGAGATTATATTCATCTCAATAGATATCTTGGTGAGTTTGATATCACCAATTATATTCCTGCAGAATATCATAATGATATCGAAGTTCTCAAGCACGAGATCAATTATCTGAGATATGTAAACTCTCATCAGTTTGTCCTTCGTGAAGATCTAGTAAATAGAGAGGATGAGAAGTCTGAATATATCTCTATCAAAGAGCATGAGAATATCCTTCAGAACTTGAGAGAAGTTACTCCTCTTGAGGAAGAGACTGATAAAGCCATTCATGAGAAACAGTCTCAGTTAGCTGAATTGACAGCTAGAGTTAATAAAGCTAGCGCTCGGCTTATCGATACCAATGAAAAGATCCATGTTGGAGAAGGCAGAGTGGAAGAGCTCAACTTTGAGATCAAGACTCTTAAACGTACTCTAAACAACAATAGAGCCGTTGAGATTAGAAAGAAGGTTAAACCTCTTTCTGATGGAAAAGAAGGACAGCTCTATCTCAGTGATATTGATGGATACTATAAGATGCGTAAATTCTTTGATGCTCCTCATAGGGAATATTTTGAGAATTATGGAGAATCTTGTGGTTCTATCTTTATGATTGAGACTCCAAGCAGTAGAAAGCTTCTTTATCCCAGCAGCTTTGAGATTGATCATAAAAATAGATCTATCTCTATAAAGTTTTCTGCTAATTATAGCGGGTTGGATTATAATGCTCTTATGGGGAGTATTTATAATGAAATCTTTGCCAATGGATATAATCCTCTGCTTCCTTATAAGCTTAAGTTTATCTATAGGGGAAAGATGTATCCAGCACTGCTTTGCAATGGAGGTATAACTGAAAGAACTTCTGATGATTATTCTAAGTTATATACTTGGAATTTCGATGATGTTCCTTCTAGCATCTGTGCTATTAGAAAGTACAATTATGCCTATATCATCAAGCTTTTAGATCCTAGTGAGGAGAAAGAAAAATGAAAATTAACAAACTTCAAAAGCTAGTTGAAGATAGAGCTCCCATTAACAGGGAGCTCTATCAAATCAAGCTCTTTGTACAGAGCTCTGATAGGAATCACTATAGAGATCCGATTCCTCAAAAAGTGACTTCTATCATTTATAGTCCCAAGCTCAAGAGAATTCTTTTGATCTGCGATGGGATCTCTAAGACATTCTCTTACAATGAGATCAAAGATCTTGAGTATGATATGATGATCAATAAAATTGGCAGTATCTGCTATCCTGGAATCTGGGCTTATTATCCTGCATATCATACTTATGAAACAATTGCTACAAGAGCAGGGTTTTATATCGATAGAGAAGTTCGTAAAGATGATTGGGGCTTTACCGATAATATCACCATGTTTTCTGGAGCCAGCTCCTATAATGAGAATGGAGTTCAGAAGTTTGATAGCCATATTGAACCTGCTCCTGAATATTTTAGGAAGAGACCTAAATTTGGTTCTATGGACAAATGAAATAAAGAGAGGGAATTATCCCTCTCTTTATTTTTTGTAATCAAACTCTCAGGTTCTGAAGCAGTTCCTCAATGTAGGCTTCATCGATAGTATAAAGGTTCATAGTATTCACAGTCTCCATGAACGTATACATGGTCTGAACACGAGAGACGATCTTATCAATATCGAGTTTATTATCTTCCATAAACTCTTTCTTGAGCTTTTCATCTTTAAGAGAGCTCTCACACACAGCCATTACCATGCTTTCAAAGACGCTCTTTTTACGATTACGCACCTTAGCAATGAACTGTTTGGAGAGATGCTCATAAGATTCCTTAACAGCATCAGGCTCATCTTCGACTTCCTTGAGCTTGTCGGCAGTCAGTTCCAGAGCACCAACAATCTTTTCATGATCCTTACGATTGTTCTCGATAAACTCATCAAGAGCATTAGTAACCTTCTCACGAATAGCATCAGAAATGCTATCAGTATTCAGGCCTTCAAGCTCTTCAAAGAAGTTATCCTTCGTAAAGGTATCAATACGATAGGTGCTGGGATCCATACGATCAAAGCCCTCAGCTTCCAGAATAGACTTCTTGGTTCTACCAATAAGGTCATACATCTCTGCAAGAATATTAGACTTCTTTCTCATGGAAGCATAGACAATGCTGGCATCTTCATTAAGGAAGTCACCAACCATAGCACGCATCATAGCAGTCGTACCAGGCTGCTGCATAACAGACTCATCCATAGCCTTAGCAAAAACATGATAAACACACTCACCGAGAAGGCTATTGGTAAGAGACTGAGAAAAGCTAGTGAAACGGTTATTCTGAGCAAGACGAGAAGTACGAATATTCATAAATTCTTCAGCTTCAGTAAAAGACTTCTGATATTTCTTCTCGGCTTCAGCGGCTTCATTCAAGCTTTTATTATAAGACTCAATGGCACTTTCAACCACGAGTTTAGAGGAAACGGGTTTATAAGCTTTCATAATCGCTTAACCTCCTTGATATTTTACTTCTATGTTAAACAAGGCTGATTGTGATGTCTGGGACGCTATTCTTAAGAGTATTGATATTAACGAACTCAGGAACCATCAATCCATCAGGCACTTCCATAGTATAGATATGCTGGTAATCAGCAGATTTACCATTAATAGAGACAAATTCGAAGTAAACGAGATAGTCTCTATAAGTATTGGTGATGAGAGTGATAAGATTCGGAATATGGAGATCCTTGATATTATTAATATCTTCCACATACTCCTTAATATCAGCCTTAATATCATCAACCACATTGGTATCATAATTGGGTTTAAGCTTAAGCTTGAAGATAAGAGACACATTGACTCTATCAACCAGCTCAGTATTGCCATCCCAAGTGAAGAACTTAGAGGGACCATAAGTATTGAAGAACTTAAAGTCAATCTCAAAAGCATCTTCAAGATAATCAATGGCTTTATCAATATAGACCTTTCTACTTACAAGCTCTTTAAAGAAAGCTTTAGCAGTAGTCTCACTATCAAAGTAGCCATATTTAATTACAGGAACATTTTCGATCGTATACCAAGTCTGAGCATTCTCATCGATGGTAGCTTCAACAGTAGATCTAACAATGCTGCTATAATCATAGAACCAATCCAATCCCTCATTGATATCATAAGTATTGGATAAGCTCTTTCCTTCAAGACCAGGAATCCAAGTACTAACCGGAGGAATACCAAGACCAAGCTCAGCACCCTGATTAGAAACAACAAAGATTCTAGCCATAGTATTGTGTTCTAAGGCAGCATAACTTTCATTATTGCTACCAATATCATAAAGACCAGTCATGATTCTGATACGGTTATCATTATCAATCTTGTCTTTAGTAGAGAACTCAAATTGATACTCAATCGTAGACTGTTCTCCATCATAAGTATCAACAAGAGGAGTTGCTTTAGCCCATCTAAGAGGACTCTTATTCTTATCATAGACAATCATGTACACATCAAGATCAGTAACCAGATTACCTTCTTCATTTTTATGAAGCGGAGCATCAGTGATCTCAGTGTTGATGTCAACGATATTCTGCTGAAGCTGAATGGTAAGTCTATACTTATCATGATCTTCAAGGCAGTTTCTATCCCAGAGAATATTAGTTGCAATATACTGGAACAGGCAATCTTCATTGATATAATAGAATCCAAGATCCTTAGTAGCATGGATAGTACTCTGAGTATAAACACCATATCTCGGAGACTTAATCACAGTAAAGTCATAAGGCAGGTAATACTCAAAACTACCATCATAATTATCAGGATCTTCACTAGGCAGAGGATCACCTTCAGGAAGAAGATGAGCCAGATTGGTAGAGTCAGAAAGAATCAGAGCTCTACCCTGTCTAATAAGATATCTACCAGTAGTCTCATCAAACTCAAGCTCTTCAGGTCTAACTCTGAGATTGAGAGTATTGGTAGGAATGATATTCATATCATTCTTCATAATCAAGAAGCCATGATAAAGACGTTCAAGACAGTTATCTCTCTTTTTATAGAAATACATCTTAGAATAATCACTATCAAGGCTGTTGAAGAAGTTCTCTAAGTCAGTATGGGTCGTAATAGACCCTCTAGCAAGAGCTTCTACAGGAATAATCTTCTTAAGCTCTGCAATAGTCTTCTTATTAGAGCCCATAATAGATTCATCATTCACAGGACGAACCTGACAGACAATATTACTGTAGCCAAGTCTATCAGACTCAAGAGTGAACTGAGGGAATCCATCCTTAGGATTGTAGGTAAAGTTACCATTAGCACCCTGAGTGGTCTGCAGATTGATTTCAACTGTAGCATTCACTTTAGGTACATAAGAGTTCTTATCGAACTTAATACGAATAGTATTAGAGTCTAAGAACTGATACCAGAAATAAGGCTTACCCTTAGTATCTTTATTCAAGCCTTCATAAACAGGAATGAGATACATAGGGGTATTATTTCCTTCAGTAACTTTAAGATCAAATGCTGCAAGCTGACCTTCAAAAGTGAAAGTAATCATCTTAGCAGCAATATCATTATCAGAAAGCACCTTTGTATAAGTAGTAGATTTCTCTACCTGACGAAGAGTAGTCTTAACAAAGATAGCATTCATACCTCCAAGATTCATACGAACCGGAGGAGTTAAATAGGGATTATTGATATCACTAACCTGGTTTCCTCTATCAAGATCTTCCTGAGAGAACTGTGCTGTATAAGCATACTTCTGAAGAGTACCCTGAGTAGTAATAGGAATTTTTCTAATAATGATATCATAGTCTGTATGGAACTCAAAGTCTCCAAAATAGAACTTGGTGTTTTTATCGAGAGTGAATTCCCAGCCATCATCCTCTTTATCAGGATGAATAGAGCTATACCAAGCAATGATATCCTCCTCAACAAAGGTAAGAAGAACTTCCATCTGTGCAGGAATAGCATTGATATCTTCAATGCCAAGTCCTAAAGCATGAGCAATGATATTCTTCTCAAACTTTGCTCTAGTAGGAACGCTTTCATTAGAAAACTCAGATGCCATAATAATGGCATTCTGCATATTCTGAGACTCAACTTCCCCTAAGTATCCAAAGATACCAAGCATAAGAGTCTCTTCATTTACACCAGTAATAAATTCTTTTTTGATATTATTGACATATTCTGCAATGCCATAAATATCAGGAGAAAGATTAGTAGCCATAATATATCTACTCCTTTCCTTTAAGCGTACCAGATAAGTTTATACTTACCCATCTTGGCAATATGAGATACTCCATCATTAGTAGTAATGATATAAGGAGCTCCTGCCCAATCCGGATTAAATCTGTGCATAGTCTGGTCCCAGAGTCCAAGTCTGCTACCCATAGAAAGACCAGAATTGGCTACAAGATAATTGAATTCAGAGATAATAGAAGGATCCATATCTCTAAAGAACTGTGCTTTAAAATTGACGGTAATTTTCTGTACTTCAGTTTTGTTCATATCACTAAAGCTATCTCTGGGAGCACCAGTAGGATATACTCCAGTGTATTTACCAAACCATACAATCGTCATACCGTCTTCACTAACTACAAACTTATAGACAGCGAATTGATCATGGAGAATTTTATTAAGAGTATAATTCAGCCATGTTCCACTACTACCATCTGTGACCTCTAAGAGGCCAAGATTTTTAAGCTTACAATACTCATCATAAATCTTGAAGAGCATATAAACTTCATAGAACTTTGTATCTTCAAACTCAGCGGAGAATGTAAGGTCTTGATCACTTGTATAAGAGTTTCCTCTATAAGAGATCTTAGTACCATAAACATTTCCACCTGTTTCAAGTCCATTCTCAGCTTCAAGACTAGGAGTATCAATACCAGATCTAATAGTATTGCTGAGAAGATTCATGAAAGGAGAATTATTTCCTCCTCCAGCAGACAGTTCGAGCTGTTGACATACATGCTCATATCTATCTGCAGCATCTACAAAAAATGAATAATTCTGGAGAGTGCTCCAGAGGTTAACAGAGCTTGCATTAAAGATATGAAGATCTGGTTTAGTAAAGAAGATATATTCCTTAGTGACACTTGTAGTATTATAAGGGTCAATCACAGGAATACGAGAAAACTTATTATACAATCTAGAATTGCTATGACCATTAGCAATACCATTTGCTTCAATAAGTCTCTTCAATTCTGTACTGCTAGATTCATCTAAATCCTTAAGAAGCTGCTTAGTTTTATCCTGCATATTACTGTCAGTATTTTTGCGATTGCCAGTGAAGTTTCCCTGGCCATATTTAATATCAGGCATTCAAAATTCACCTCACATCAAGGCTATTCTTAACTTACTCTAATGTTGCCATAGGCATTTATGACCGTCTAAAATCAAATAGAACCGCCCTGGCTAGAGCGGTTCTATATACAAAAAGAGGAGAAATGAAAAAGTTATATTTCATCCAGCATCCCTTACAATACTGTTATTTTAACGAGGCTGATAGACTGCCGTAATTATAGGCATTTCTGAACATATGATTAAGTATTTAAATCTCGAGGAGGTTTGAAATAATGACTAAGTTATCCAAGTCCAATGAATCGGCTCTTGGCTCTGCTATTGATCTTTTTGATTATCTTAGAGATCTCAGTACTAAGCCAAATGTCCGAAAGGAATTAGTTAATAGGCATAAAAGAAATAATAATCCTTACATTCGCTCTATTTCTAGTGCGAGCCAGGATCTTATTTGTGCCTTCCCTGTCATCTCTAGTCGTAATATCTCTATTGATGCTCAGATTCTTGTATCTAAAGCTATCGAGAAGAATTGTGTCTCGATGCTGCAGATGATCTTTGCAGCCAATCAGGTTTATAGCGATAAAGATGTAGATGGCATCCGCGATATCCTTGCTAAGTACCATGTCAATTTAAATAAGAGCAGTAATGCTATTGATATGGATGATGTAGTCAGACTCATTTCTAACGAGTCTGGTTCTATTTCTGATATGGGTTACATTACCAATCCTTCTATGATTCATGAAGGTAGTGCTGTACCATATTCCATTACTTATGAAGCTAAGAAGCAGCTTAATAAGCTTAATGAAGTCCTTGGTCCTGATGTAAATGCTAAATCCATCAATGAGAGCTTTAGCTGTGTTACTGATAGCCAGGGTAAATTCAAGGTTTCCAATCAGCCTAGAAGAATGTATTCTGAGGCTAAGGGAAAGACTGATGATTCTGATGAGCAGCTTAAAGATACTGCTAATCAGGGTATTAAGGGTGATGGTAGCGATACCAAGACTCTTAAGGATAAGACGGATATGCTCTCTAAGCAGATTCTGCCGTCTGAATATAAGAAGGCTAATGAGCTTGCTCCGACCATGATGGTTATCAATTACAACCTTGCTGGTGAAAACTATGCAGTTCGTGTTGATAATGCTGTCATTGGTGTTAAGGCCAAGCTTTATCCTCTCTCTTCTGAAGATATTGTTTCTCATCTTGTTTCCAAGACTAGAGATTCTAATACTCTGATGAATCTTATTCGCGTATCTACTGGTGAGATTTCCTTCTTTAAGGATTTCCTTCTTGCCATTGATAAGAATAAGGCTGAAGCCCTTACTTATTCCAAGAAGGGTTCTGCTAATAAGCTGTGGAAGGTTCTTGAGCGCAGAGCTAATAAGTCTAAGCTTAATGCTATGCTTGCTCGTAAGAATGACGCTACTGCTATTACTACGCTGGTCATCTCTCAGAATGAGGTTGACTATATGAAGAAGGAATACAACGTTGATTTCGATCAGATTAAGGTTGTCCGTAATCTGTTTGATAAGTATAACCTTCTCTGCGTTTGCATTGTCGATGAGTCCCTTGAAATCGCTAAGTTCACGTATGATACTGGCGATGATATGTGGGAGACTCTTCCCTTTAGTGCTCTTGAAAAAGAGGCTAGTGATAACACCTATAAAAAGGTTGTTAACCTTATGACTAAGGTCATGTAAAGAAAGGAGTTAAGAAGAAAATGATCCTTTCCAGTGATTACTTCGATAAAGAAGAAATGACTAATACAGTCAAACTCGATGATCAGGAATCTCCTAAGACTGTTCCTGATACCATTGAAGACGATATTCCTGGAGTTAGCAATGTTGATGAAGCCGCTGCTGAACCCGGTATCGATGATATGGATAAATACTTCACATTCCAGATTGGTGAACTTAGCCCTGGAATGTTTGATAGCGAAGAAGTGTTCTATAAAGATCCTGTCTATAACAAGGCTGTCTGTGAGCACTTCGATATGAAGGATAGATATACCTGCCATGTCCTCGCTCATCTGAATGAGGCTGGTCAGAATACAGTCCTTATGAATATCACCTCCAAGCTTTATGATAAGATCATTGAGCGTTGTGATGATATTGATTATGGTGAAATCCCCAAGACTAAGGGTGATATCACCAAACTTCCTAATTATAATTCCATGAAGGAGACTATTGGTATTATCCATGATCTTCTTAAGGAATATAAACAGGATTCTGGCCCCGTTGATGAACTTGCCGTTGCGCTTTCTAATGTGGAAGCTCGGAAAGATCTCTTCGAAAGGGCTTATAAATATAATATCGAGCTTCCCATTGCAATGTATACTAACGTTACTCTTGGTATCATTACCGGCGTTAGTTATATGATTGCTAGCTGTATTGAGTTTATTAAGGAACCTGGAGCCAGTGACTTCAAGATGACTATTGATAAGCTCAGTTATGCTAAATCCAAGGACCATCTTATGTATAATAGCTTGAAGGGCTTTAACAAGTCTTGTGCAAAGAATGACTTCGATAAGGCTATGGAAGCTATTATGAAGGCTTATATCAGGGGGCCTAAGAACGAAGCTGTTAGTGCTGGAGTTATTGCTGGTATTGTTCTGGCTGCTCCTGCAATTGCTGGCGTGTTGTTCAACCTTGTTACTTTTGTCCTTAGGGAACTCACTTTCCTCTTCTTCAATCTGAAGGTTAGCATTCATGATTCTCTCGAGATGTTTAGCAATATGGTTCGCCTTAATGCTTATGAACTCGAAAAGAATAATGCTACTACCGAGAATGATAGAAAGAAAGTTGTTAGAAAGCAACTCGATGTTGCAGACAAGCTTCTTAAGTTCTCCAACAAGTTTGTTGTGGAAATGAAGAAAGCTGAAGTTGCTACAGACAAGGATAGACGTACTAATGATGAAGACAAAGTTATGCTCGGTAAGATTCCTGGAATCGATATGAACTCCAACTCTGTCTTATTCTAAAAAGGCCCTATTCCTTTCGATCAATTCGTTCATATTAAACATTTAAGTAAAAATCTATAGTATTCTATATCTATGGGTTTATCTATAACTCATTTAAGGAGGATAAAATTTATGATTATTTCTGGTAATCGTTCGACCCAGCTTAATGGCGATATCGTTTTCGCTGTTGCTGAGGGTTACGGTGCTAACGATATCGGTCGCATCCTGTATGAGAACGAAATCAATGAAATGAACCTTTTCAACGCCATCATTAAGAATGACTTTGCTGAGATCAAGGCTCGTACTGAGGGTACTCTGCTTGAGTCCGAGCTTCAGGCTATGCAGGAAGCTTCTATCGCTGGCGTGTTTGCTGGTATCCGTACCATGCTCCAGAAGTTCTGGGAGAAGATGAAGGCTATCTTCCGCAGAGCTTATGCTAACCTTGCTTCCTACTCTGTTAAGTATGGTAAGCAGTTTGTTACCAAGCATAGCAAGGAGATCAAGGCTCTCGATAACAATATGCAGCTTCATGGTGAAGGCTATCGTGTCTTCAAGGGTGGTGCTCGCCTTGGTAGTGTGATCGTTGGTAAGACTGCTCCTGATATCGATACTGTGAAGAATGATGCTAAAGCTCTTATTGAGAAGTATGGCATGACTGCTGATACGTTTGCCTATGCCTATACTAATGCTTATATGGAGATTAGCCACGACGAGTATAAGAATGGCTTGTATAGTTTCATTATCAATAAGTATATGCCCAAGGCTACCAACCCGTATCTTAGTTCTTTCCATGAGAGTGGTGCTAAGGGTATGGCTTCTGAGCTCAATAATGCTCAGAACCTGATTAAGTACCTGAAGATGCTTGAGTTCAAGCTCGAGGCTTCTGTGAAGGCCTCCATGAAGGATCTTATCAAGAATGAGAAGACTGCTAAGAAGGGCGCTGAGTCCAAGGAAGAGAAGGCTGAGCATGCTGACAATGTCAAGATGTGCAAGATGGCTGCTACCGGTATGACCAATGCTATTTCTAACATCACTCGTTCCCAGATCAAGCTTATCCAGCTTGTTGTCAAGAACTATCGTAAGGCTCTTGCTGAGGCTATTGCTCTCTCCAAGAAGGCTGAGAAGGATAGCAAGAAGGAAGAGGCTAAGACTGAGTCTGCTGACCTGTTCATCGAATCCCTGCTTCTCGAGGCTGAGGCTGAGGTTGAGATCGGTACGTCCGATGATGCTAATGCTGAGCTGACCCCGGAGCAGGAAGAGGTTGTCGATGCTATCATCGATGCTGCTGAGGCTCTCAAGGATGAGGCTCCCGAGGCTGACTTTCCCGATGAGGATGAGGGCAAGCCTGAGGAAGAGCCCGCTGGTGATGAGGAGTAATTATACTCCTCTCCCAGATAAAATCTAATATATTCTAACAATACCTTAAAATTTCAATAAGGAGGATTATCTCTATGGGTATTTATCGTGATATGCTTCGTGAGGAAGACGAGCTGATGGGCAATACTGGCTTTGACCAGGGTGCCGTCGTCGGTCCTGACGATGAATATACCGTTCAGCTGAACGACATTGCTAAGGCTGTTGAGGACCTCAATGATGAGCGTGCCGACGAGTCTGAGCAGAAGGAACTCGACGGTCAGGATCTCGAGTCCAACCCCGTCGAGGAGTGCGCTATCGCTATCTATGAGAGCGAGCATAACTGGAACAAGATCTTCCGTGCTATGGGTGAGCATGAGCTTCATGAGGCTGCTCGTGGTAACGATGTTATCATGGAAGCTGTCGATGTCAAGGCTTGGTTCGCCAAGATCAAGGAGTGGTTCGTCCAGAAGTGGAAGTCTCTGACTGGCATTGTCAAGAAGTGGCTCGAAAAGGCTCACAGCGTCTTCAAGAAGAATAAGTCCTTCGTTGAGAAGTATGCTGACAAGATCCGTAAGGGTGCTCCCCTCTTTGAGGGTACTATGGAAGGCTTCTCTTTCAAGGGCAACCTTGATGTTGCTACTGCTCTGAGCCAGCAGGCTAAGGATATCGATATCAATATCGAGAATCTGAAGAATGCTACTGAGAAGAATCAGGTTGCTTCTCTGAAGGGAGCTAAGGCTGCCAACATCCGTGGTCAGCTGCTTGGCCAGTCTGGTCCTGTTGAGGCTGATGGCTTTGCCAAGAAGATGAATGATGCTCTGTTTGGCACTGAACCCCGTCAGAAGATGGCTCCCAATAAGGCTGGTACGCCGACTGATCCGCAGTGGATCATTGATGTCCTGTCTGATAAGGAAGCTAGCATCACTAATGTTATGAAGGCTTACAATGATGCTCGTAAGGCTTATAACAATCTTTTCAAGGAGCTCAAGACAGTTGAAAAGGCTGCTACCAATAACTCCTTCACTGTTGGTGAGTGCACCAAGGTCATCGCTGAGAAGAAGGAAGTCAAGAATGCTCAGATGATCGCTATGACGACTGCTATGAAGTATCTCATGGCCCGCAAGCAGCAGGCTCTGATCTTCGCTCACAAGTACATCTCTGCTGTGCCTGCTGAGAAGAAGGAAAAGCCCGCTAAGAAGGCCGAGGCTAAGCAGGAGAGCGCCCGTCTTGTCGACGGTGGCTTCCTTGCTAATCTGAACTTCATCTAATCTAACGCATTTATATCCCGAGGAGTTTTTATACTCCTCGGGATTTCTTATTAGTCAGAACTTATAAGTAATTAGACTTGACATAATTATGGAGGTTTATGATTATGAAACCGTTTTCTTCCTCTATTTTAGTTAATGAGTCTGCCAAGTCTAGGCAGACTAAATCTTTTAATGAAATGGCAAAGAGACATTCTTATATTGAATGCATTTGCAAGTTCAATGAAGGCGTTGTAGAAGCCGAAGTTAAAGAAACTAAGCAGATGCTTCAGGATATTCTTGATAACGTTAATAAGAATGGTCTCTATGTCTCTAATGATATTAGACCTTCTTTTGATAAGATCGATACTATTACTAATCTCATTGATACTCTTATCAATGGAGTTGACCGTGCTGATATGGTAAACACTGGCGATAAAGAGTATGAATGTATGATGTACAATCGTCTTATCGATGCTCTTAAGGTTAGAAAGTTTAGTCCTGATGTGAAAGTCACAATGATTGCCACTATGAAGCATGTTGCCAATACTCCTATTGACAGCTGTGATGGATATGGTCCTGTTCATGACTATATCATGAATATCATTAAGAATGCTAGAAGCCTCACCGATGAGCTTGTTGATAGTCTGAATGTTTCTACTATCTATAGAACTATTGGTGATCTTACTGGTGTTCCTAGTGATCATATTCTTGATACTCCTGATGACGTTGTCAATGAGTACAATAACCTTTTCGAATACGAGCCCACCGAAGTCTCCGCTATGAATGCTGCAGGACTTGCTAATGATGCTTGCAATAAAGTTAATGGAGCATATGTATATGTCTCTACTTACAATATTCGTAATGATGTCATCGGTCTTACTAGTGTTTTAAAGGCCGTAGCGAGTTCGTATGAGAACAAGGAAATTATCAGAAGGGTCATTGATAAAGTTTGTGACTGTCTGACCAGTATTGCTCTAATTGTTGCTGGTACGAGAGCTATTGAGAGTTATCACTTCAGAACTATCATGAAGTTTAACTATAGTTCTCTTAAGCATCTTATTCCTGACCAGGCTGAGTTTCTTAATAGTCCTGTCAATGCTATCGATAGTAATGGCATGGTTGTTCCAAAGATGCCTGTACGTCCTAAGATGGAATCCTCTATGGAATTCTTTGGAGATACTGTTGATGCTAATAGTGTCTTTGAAACTCTCGAACCTGGCGACTTCAATCCTACTAACTTCATGAATCTGAAGTTGGTTGATGAATCTGTTCTCAATATTCAGGAAATGAGAACTATCATGGATTGTATGAAACTTGAAGCTTCTCTCTTAGAAGCTGGCGATCTTGAAAAGCTCGTCACTGCTATGAATGAAGCTCTTCTTGATAAAGCTAAGAATGTTGGCACTGCTATGCTTGAGACTATCAAGAAGCTTATTGCTAAATTCTTAGAGAACTTCCTCTATAAAGCTAAATTTGAGGGTCCTTGGTTGAAGAAATACAAAGATATTATCCTCAATAATGGCTGGGGTGATAGAGGAGTTAAATTTAACTGCTATTATGACCATAGAGATATCTTTAACCTTGTTAATATTCCTCCTGTAAACTATACAGACCTTGTAAAGAATGCTAATGGGGCTTTTGAGTCTGAAGAGGCTTTCTTCCAGCATTTCTTTGGAGGTATTGATGGTTGCATTAGAGGTCATGGTAAGTATAGAGATACTCTTGGAATCATCAAAGATGATATGTCTCTTGCAGATAAGTGCAAATATATGATGGGCGCTAGATTCCCTGACAATATCACTGGTAAAGAGATTAAGTATAATGAGCTCGATATTAAGGGCATGTATGATTGGCTTCTTGCTACTGAAAATCTGACTGCTCAGATTAGAAAGCAGCAGACTGCTCTTGAACATGCTGAACGTAGCTATAAGACTTCTCTTAATTCTCTCAGCACTCAGGGTGATAAAGACCAGAAGGCTGCTGATACTGGAGTTAAGAATGAATATTATAGCTTCATCTATGAAGTTGAGCTTGCACAGGCTCCTAAGGATACTAAGCCTGTTGCTAATAATGGTAGCCAGTCTACTGCCTCTGGAAAGGTTAATACTCCTCAGGTTAAAGTTGGCGACTATAATATGAAACAGTCCGATACCGATAAGGAAGTTCAGGGCGCTAAGGAAACTACTGCTGAAGTGGATAAGAGAATGAAGATCTACTTCAAAGTATGTAAGGATGTCATTGCTGCTGAACTTACTGGTATTGCTAACCTTAGAAAAGAATATATGGATCTTATGAGATCTGTTGTTCGTGCTAAGGTTGGTGCTGATGCAGATCTGCGTGTTACTGATAAGGCTGCTGAAGCTAATGCTGCTAAGAATGCAAAGAAAGAAGAACTCAATAAACAGCAGGCTCGTGCCAATAATCAGCAATAAAAAATAAAGATGGGTAGACCTAATTGGTCTACCCATTTCTTATTTATAAACTTTCTCCATGAAAAGCATCGTAGAGCAAGTAAACTTCTCAGATTCTGCTCCATCTCCGCCTTTAAAGAATAGTTCTCTCTTTCTGACAATGTAATAGTTACCGCTATAGTCTCCATCAGTATAGACTTTATCAGCATCAATTACATATTCCTTATTAGGGGTCATCACTGAACAATCAATATCTGTCTTAGATACACTTAAGAATCTATAACTATGATTTCTTGCACTTTGAAGTCCAGCAATATTATCATTAGAAGCTCTTAAGTTAACAGTCTTGGTTGTATAGTTAGCACCACTGGTATCTGCAATATCAGTCTTAGTACCTTTGCCTTTACGATCCATAATCTGAATCTTTGTAGCAGTATATTCAGTACCAGAATAATCTGCAGCATCAGCATCTACACCAGAGATATCAATTCCATAATATCCTTTCTCTGATTCAGTAATCATACCTTGCATTTTAGACTCTGCAATATATTCATCCTGAAGAGTAATATGTACAGAATTGATCTGTTCTCCCTTTCTAGGAACCTTCTTACCAGATTGAGATAATAGATAAATACAATCCATATCCATAAAGAATCTGTAAGGAGTATTATAGAAAGTTCTAAGCCCATCTAAATATTTAACACACTTAGATTTGGAGTTGCAGGGAGGAAGAATGATTCTCTTAAGAGGTTTATTATAGTTAAAAGGCTCCATTACAATAGGAGTCCCACCACTAAGTGTATAAGCAACTGCACTAGCCATATCATTGCAGTTAAGAATACCATTGACTACTTTCTTATTATTATTGATAAGTGTCTGACTAAGCAAGCCAACGGTAAGCTCGCTATAAAGGTCTTCACGATCTTCATTTACATACTCATACGTACGTTCATCAGTCTTATTAACGTCTTCCTGAAGAAAATAGACAAAGGTATCATTGATATAATCTTCCCATATCTCTCCAGTATCTGCATTATCAATAGTCTTCTGAATATTAATGATGAAAACACCTTTCTTAATATTCTTGACTACAATATCTGTCAGCTTACTACTGAGATTGAAGATAATATATACAAGTGGCATATTATTCTTCTCATAGTCTCTATCGATAATAATAGTTCTAAAGTTCTCATAGGTGATCTCATAGTTTTCACCATCTAAGACATAATATCCACTAGCTTTATATTTATAAATGTCTCTTTGAATTTCACTATCTTTAAATTCATTGACAGAAGTACCCATAATTTCACCACCTTAATAAAAAATAAAGGTAGTAGAATCATCTACTACCTTTATGTTGAGCCTCTCAAAATACGCTCAAATCAAGCGGATAAGATCTAAAGTAAGTCTCATTAATCTTTTTAACTGCCATTGGATCATAGAGATTGACCAGACTTTCTGCAAATAATTGACTATCTACAAAATTAGTTCTGAAGATATTCTCTTGATGAATGACATCGAGAGCTTTAAATCTTTCTACAACTTCTTGATTGATTCCAAGAGTTTCTTGAATACTTGGATCGAGAGCAATAATGGAATTATATCCATTGAGAATCTTTCCAGAATTCACCAATTCATTGAGCTTTTGAGTGGTTGTAATAGAGTTATAGATGGATTTGATACCTCTAGCTCTACAACCATTAAAAGCCATGAAGAAACTAAAGAGCTCAGGGCTAAGAGCTCCACCTCCAATAAGATTCTTAAGCTTCAGTTCTTCTGTAAGCTTTCTAAAGAAATCAAAATAGGAGATGGTATAAGATACATCATCAAACCCATCCTTTTTAGGTCTAATGATATGCATATTGGGCACTGTAGCAGGTAACTGGAATGCATAGATATCTTTAGTTACTACAAATTTTCCAATGATTGGTTTCTGACCAGAGTTAGCTTTAGAATCATATTGATTAATAACTCTAGTCAAAGATCTGATAATAACAGCTGGCTCTGCGTTATCAGATCTAATGAAATATAGATCTGGAATATACTTGACAAGTACTTCTACCTGTGCAAGATTGGACTGAATAAGTTCAGTAATCTCAGGTTTGGTCTGTCTTTCCATTTCCATATGAGCATCATACTCTTGCAATATAGAAGCTGCTGTAATAGGTCTTGTATTTCCATAGATAAGATATACTCTGGCGTGAATACCCATTCTACTGGAAAAGAATGAAGACATATGAGCAGCAAGATTGATAATTGCAGAACCAATACTCATAGGATCATCGCAGCTATAATCAGGTCTAGCATAGAGATAAGATAGCATATCATTTACATCAATAAAGATATCTACCAAACCCCCCTGCTTAAGCTGATTACGATACACAAACTTATACATCTCTTTCTCTAAAGAAGTAAATCTAGGAAAGTTCTTTAATAAGAGATTGTAATAAGTCTTTGTATAAGAATGATAAAGCTCATCCATTAGCCAAGCAACTCCTTAGGATCATAAAATGACTCTGCTTCAGAAGACTCAGCAGCTTTCTTAACTTTATCCTTAAGCTCATCCAAGCCAAGTGCATCAAGAGCAGCTGCAGAAGTTGTCAAAGCATCTACAAAGTCATCTCTAGTAGAAACCTTCTCGATAATATCTCTAGTATCGCCAAAGCCATTATCGATAAGGCAATTTACAAGGTTATTAGGTCCATCTTCTGTAATGAAAGAGAATCCTTTACCGGCAATCTCTTCACCATCAGAATTAGTAAACCATTTTCTAAGGTCAATCTTGAAGTTAGAGTTCTCATCCCATCTAAGCTTTCTCATAGCTAAGAAAGAATTACCAGAACCCTCATCAAAGACTACATCCAAAGAAGGGTCAATTTCGAGATTAAACTCTCTGTTTCCTCTCATGATACATATTCTCCTTTACGGATTAGGATTAAAATGTTTAGGAACTCCATTCCCATCAAAGATAGGGAATGCAAGTCCAAGATTGGTATTTACATAGTAGCAATCACCTGTTAATCTGTCATAAAAAACATATTCGTCATTATCACGAGCAACAAGCTGAAGGTCTATGTAATCTTCAAGATTATTTATAACTGTTTCATCTTTCTTAGTCACTTCTACATGATGCTTTGTAGAATCAATATAGATGGCAAATGCACCCATGCAAATAATGACTCCGATAACTACAGTTACAAAAAAGTATACAGCTCTTAAAATTTTTTTATCCATCTCTTTTTCCTCCATAGTAAGTGGATTGATTAAAAAAGAAAGGCGTGAATTAACACGCCTTTCTCTTATTCGATCTCTTTGCTTTAACGAATATACTGATGGAACTCAGCACGCTCGACAGGACCGCCAAGAGACTTACGAAGATCATTCAGCTTATTGACATCAAGCTGAGTAATCTGCAGGACATACTCGCCACTCGCATTTGCAACGATCTGAACGGGCAGTGCCTGATACTGGAACACGCCCTCATCGGTGCGAGTACCATAGATCTCACTGAAGATCTTTTCAAGATCCAGACCAGTGACGAATGCAACAATCTCCTGATTGTAGCTATTCACAAAGCCGAAGTTGGAAGCAATCTCACCAGTGAGATTATTCCAGTTAGCCTTGCGAGCCGAGAAGAAACGGAACTTATTGAGAGTCTCATAAGTTTCCTCATTGATGTCATACATGCGACCAGCAGACTGGCTGCTCATGGACATCAGAATGCCGAAGCGGTTCTTACCGGAGATATCAGCACGCTTAGTCACATTTGCATAGCCTTCCTTGTTGTCCGGCATCTCCTTGAAATACAAGGTGACATACATCTTTCCGATGGGGACCTCATTGTTCAGTCTCGGATCGGAACCATCGTTGTAATTGATCTTGCAGCCGACATAGTCACGAAGAACAGCACCAAACAGTGCATCTACGTACTCTGCAGCCTCGATGGTGTTCATGAAGCAGGACTTGATGTTTGCATCGAACGGGAACTTCTTCTTCACGACGATATCAAACGTCTCCTTTTCCTTCTTGACTTCCTGAGTAGAATTGGCCAATTCGCTCATTGTTAGTATTCTCCTTTATTAGAATTTATTTGAGTGTTTCTGAATTAGTAATTCATTACTAAATTCATCCTCACTTCATCTTGATAATATATGGTTATTTTCCAATTTAATCGATGCTAATTTTGGCTAATCCATAAGTAACCACAAACAACTTCGGATGTTTTACATCTCCAGTCGAGATCACACAGTGGTCTGCTTCAATGTAATTAAGATCGATAGTTTTATCATAAGGCACATATTCAATATCTACACACTCATACCCCTTACTAGGTCTGATGGTCTTATTAAATACCAAAGATAAAGTATCATTCATCTTATTAGTATTGAGTGGCAATTCAAACGGGAATTTGTAAATTCCATTCATTACAAGGAGTTCATCATAGAATCCGCTATTAGCAGCAAACTCAAAGAGATTATTTTCCTTAAGAATGAAATTAGTACCTTTGAATCTATCATAGGTTCTCTTCATAGTGACATCATATTTCTTGGTAGAACCGATTGCTCTAAAGATATCACTAAGAGAATCATCAGAATAATAGGCACAAGCTTTGAAATTAGTGGCCTTCTCTGCTTCAAGGAACTGGCCGATATTCATACCTGTAGGTAGAGTATGCCGACTAATAGACAATCCAAGATGGACATGCGGACTATTAGTCATGACAAAGATATTTACTACATCAGGTCTGCAAACTGCATAAGGAGTATTCTCCATCTTCTTATGAGCAGTAATTACAGGAGCAGATACCATCTGGTTTGTCTGTTCATCCTTATAACTAGCATTACACATAGTGATCATGCCATCAGGAGTAAGCAGAGTATAATTGTCAATGAGATTATCATAGGTCATGATAAGTCCCCTAACTTCTACTTTAAATTCAATGAATAACTCATCACCAATAATAGTATGGGTAGGAGTCCATACCTGTGTAATAGTAGTATTAAAGAATTTAAAATATCTAATATACTTAGAAGGAGATTCATAAAGATGTCCATCACTAGTTCTAAGAGTAGTAGAACAAACTTTAGCAAATTCTCCAGATGCTACAGCAGCATCCATATCAGACTTATCCACAATAGTGGTATAACCACCATCTTTAAAATAATATCTGTCTCCTTCAATCTTAGTAAGTCTAATGATATCAGGAATATTACTACCATCAATATGACGATAGAATTTTGCTCCAATAAGGAATCCTTTTCTCTTATTCATTCAAATATACCTTCTTTTCAAGATTCGATCTGCTAGCAGTCGGATCAATCTGACCCTGATATCTTCCATCATATTTAATCTTACTTTCTCCATAAGGAGTAAAGTAAGATACCTGGCAGATTTCAATATTAGGATAGACTCTAACAGGTTTGATTGCTGTAATTTCAAGTGTCCAAGTACCATTAAATCCAATATCACCGAATCCTGCAGTAATATGGATACAAATACCAAGACGCCCAACAGAAGATCTTCCATTGAGCATAGGAATATATCTATCAGTTCCACATTTCTCATTAGTAGAACCAATATAGAGGGTATTAGGCTGAAGGACATATCCCTCTTCAGGAATAATAATCTCTTCAGTCTCATTCTTCTTCTTAAAGTCAATAGTAGCATCCTTATAAACTAAGAGCTTTCTATTGAGAGTAAGATTATAGCTATTGGGATTAATTTTGCTAGGATCAAAATTAGAAATAGTAATATTACCATTCTTAATCTCCTGAGCAATCATATCTCCAGTAAGCATACCAGCATAGAAGACTCCTTGTCTAGTATACTCAGTAGTATGATGATATGCTATAGCATATGATTTATTATTGCTTGTAGCAATAAGAGGTGTGTCCATAGTGTGATATCCTCCTAAAATATTGAGTTATTTTACTTTTAGGTTGTAGGCATGATAATATACTAACTCATCTCCTTTCATGAGAATAATATACGTCCATAATAAAAAATAAAGAGGGATTATTTTATCCCTCTTTATTTCTTTTAATTGACTTTCTTGAGCTCTCTCGAATATACATTACCACAAGAGATATCATTCTCTGGATTATCAACTTCTGCAATCCAATAGAAGTTAGAAAAGACCCTACTGGCATCAAGATTTAATTCTGTATTTAAAAGATTAAATAATTTAGAACAGGTTTGGGATATATTAGCAACTAGAAAAGATATTAGTGAAGAAGAGTTAACTACTTTAGT
>ERZ1026856.594-NODE-594-length-21256-cov-4.370737_pt1 | contig 21256 bp, 22 predicted proteins | sample MGYA00380158_ERZ1026856 | MGnify/ENA primary metagenome ERZ1026856 (study PRJEB33269, sample SAMEA4719794) | human gut metagenome | biome: human-associated habitat; feature: organic feature; material: feces | place: Cameroon | collected 2013-10 ...
GAAAGAGAAATTTTTGAAGATCATAAGCGGGAATTCTCGGTTATTCAATATCCGAGATGAAAGCGTTTTTGCGAAGCAAAAAAATATAAAATCCCATATTCATGGTATAGGGAAAAGTTATTATTTCGGGAAGGAGGATATCTGATGGCAAAAAGGAAGAAGCTCGGAGCACGTAAGAAAGAAAATGTAGATGTTCTTTGCTATCGCTTCGCGGCACTACCAACAAGCGAACAAGTCGTACAACTAAATAAGACTTTTGGTTGTTGTCGATACATCTGGAACCGTATGCTTGCGGATCATAATGATCTATACCGGGAGATTGGATCTGTACCAGACAACACACCGGCTGATTACAAGGATCTGGATGAGTGCCTCTGGCTAAACGAAGTGGATTCTCTTGCACTTGCCAATGTACAGCTGAATCAGAATCAGGCGTTTCAGAGGTTCTTTCATCATGAAGCTGGGTATCCTCGCTTCAAGAGTAAGAAATACAGCAAGGATTCCTATACTACGAATAATGTTTCTAATAACATCAGAATGGAGAGTGATGGGATCCGCCTTCCGAAACTGAAGGGAAATCTGAAACTTATCCAGCACCGGAAGATCAAAGCAGGTGGAAAGTTAAAATCTGCGACCGTCTGCCGTGAGAAAGATGGAAAATGGTACTGTTCCATTTCTTTCGAATATCCAAAAACGGAATCGATCTATCCGAAACCGTCTGAAAATATAAAACATATCGGACTGGACATGTCTGCCACACATCTGTATGTAGATTCTGATGGAAAACTGGCAGGTTTTGAGAAGCCATATAAGAAACTTCAAACGAAACTGGCTCGGGAACAGCGAAAGCTTTCCCTGAAGCCGGAAGATTCTAAGAATCGTGAAAAGCAGCGTCAGGTTGTTGCAAAACTGCATGCGAAAATCAAGCACCAGCGAATGGACAGCCTGCATAAAATCTCAGAACAGCTGACTAGGGAATATGATCTGATCAGCATTGAGGATCTGAATATGTCTGCTTTGAAACAGACACTTCACCTCGGTAAATCCTATAGTGATAACGGATGGGGAATGTTCGTAACCATGCTTTTGTATAAAGGAAAACGTAATGGTTGCCGCATTGTCAAAGTAGATAAGTGGTTTCCATCCAGTAAGAAATGTAGTATTTGTGGCTATATCCACAAAGAACTGCAGCTTTCTGACCGTACCTATATCTGCCCGAACTGTGGAAATATTATTGACCGCGATAAACAGGGAGCGATCAATATCGATCAGGAAGGGCTTCGCATCCTGTTAGCCTCCGTGTAATGCGCAAGCATGAAGCGGTCTTCTGATGGTGCATCCTGTCAGGAGAAAGAACCGGTTGGGACACCGGGGTTAGCCTTCATCACTACGGGGAGGATGGTCGGAACCATCCCTAAAATATCACCCGCGTATGTAGGAATAATAGAAACTGGCAAGTCCGCAAGGATACTACCCGTCGAAGCTCGGTCATTCAATGTCCGAGTAGTTCACAGATCATGTGGCAAAGGTGATAATGAATACAGAGGATTTTTTTTATCGCAGATTGGGCGAATGCAAATGGATCTTCTGATTATGCGATCCGATATGTGCTGGATATTAAGAAAGGAATCTTAATAATCACGGGAGATGTTGGAAGTGCTATCGCTAACTGGTATTCACCGGTGACAGCGAAAAAACTTAAATATGTGGAATTACAACATAAGGTAAGTGATGATTCATTGGATGATCTTCGTGAAGATTTTGAAGTTTTGCTCGATTGGTGCAACAACCACCAATGTGCAGATGCACAAATGTCACCGGAAATTGAAATGATCTGTGATACTTACGCGATCAATTTAGGTAGAATAGGCAGCAGGATTTCGCCTCGGGTACATCTGTGGGCAGTTGGATACCAGATGCTTGCAGAACAGCTCGGATTATAAGTTGAACAGGATGGTCATGGCTATGACAGTAGAGGAAATCAGAGAATTAATCAGCAAATCAGAATATGATCACATCGGAATCAGAGCAGATAACAGGGAATATCAGGCTGGTGAAGTAGTGGACAACTCACACCAGCTCTTCCAGGATCCGCAGTACAATGACGATTATACAGAATTGTTATACCCTTATATTTGTGAAGGTCCTTATGCCGGATTCTATGATGCCGGCGAACTTAACGGAGCATGCGCACTTGAAGTATCTGAGAACAACATTGAGAAAATGATTGAAGCCATAAAATCTTACGGAGAAAAATTCTACTTAATCGGTGGAAACACAATGGAGTATGGAAATGATATAGATGAAATCATAATCCAAGATGCTAAGGTTATCGCAGTATTGTCCTAGATAGACAGTTGGCATACATCTTGTAGCGTTCAAAATTTATCATATACTATTTTCTTAATTGGATCAGAGAGGGGTGTCGTTAATGCGGCACTTCTTTTTTTTATAAAAACGGAACATTGTTCCGCTTTTTTGAATGCTGCAGATAAAACCAAGATAAATGTACATTATCATATTCCTTTCAAACAAAACTTATCTAATTATGAATTTCCCTTAATGATCCAACTGATTGTTTTTTTATCGCGACATCTTCCATTGTAACGAGATTGCTTATGCCACTAATTCCGCTAATCACGATAACCCCTCTACCATCTTGATATCAATATAAGTAATGTGCCAATTTGTATTTGTCTTATATATCAGTCCCCAAAATGCCAAAATCAACCGCAAAGTAGTTGCTGATGACACGATGTCGAAGATGAGAGCATTTGTTTCTTATATTGGACGTGCAAAATTCCCTGTCCACTTTCTTTTTGGTATAATCTAATCATGCATACAATATACCATATTGTAAGTACAACAAAAAATTCGGTATTAATCCTTATGACTGCTGCCAGTTACATAGCCCTGTTAGTTTGGGAAACGAGCAGCAGATATTAATTGGAAAAAAAAATACAAAGAGACTAAAAAGGAGACTTGAATATTATGAGAAAAAGAAATTTATTCGTACTTGCCATGTTAGGAGGCGCAGCTGGCTACTGCTTAAAAGAGCTGAATCCAAAACTTGCAGGAGATGTTGAAAATTTTGTAGGTGACGTTGGGGATGCTGTAAAAAATACAGACCTCTATCAGAATGTAAAAGGAAAAGCAGAAGAACTCTCAGATGCAATCAAAGAGCGACTTACTCCGGACGAGGATGAAAGACCGGTCGTTCGATTTACAAATGACATTTCTTCTCCCATCCGGCCGGAAGATGGAGTGAACAACAACGCTCTTGTTTTCTGCTCAGACAGAAAAAAAAGAAAGAAAGCACTCATTGACCCGAATCTGATGCAGCAGGCTGCCTCTTTTGTCGTGATTGATAAAAATGAGGAGGGATACGAAGCGGAAGAGACTTATCTTATGCACAACGGTTATGTGGTAAAGCACTGCGTACTTGGTACTGACCTGCCATTATCCATGCAGTACAACCCGTTCGCTTACATTAAGGATGAAGGTGATGTAGCAGAACTCGCAAATGCAGTATTATCCGTAGATACAGACCTTACAGCACCAGACAAATCTTTTGTGGATTCTGCACGGTTCCTGCTTACTGCCTGTGCTCTACTATATGTACAGAACGAAATGAAGGACAAAGCGTCCGTAGAGAAAATGTTTCGACTTCTTCCAGTTGTGGAAACAGAAGGTACATTCGAAGTAAACGTAGAGGAATTTCATGAATTATTTGGATTACTCGATAAGGATGCGACTGCATTAAAATACTACAAGAAGTTCTGCTCTGAAGCGGGGCAGAATCCGTCAGCTGTATTTGTATATGTTTATGAAAAATTAAAGAAATTCTGTGAGTGTTGTTCAGAAAAGGATTCTCTTGAGCTTGAAAAGCTGCAGGAGAAGAAGACAGCACTGTATCTTCACTGTGGCACATCTAAGGAAAACGAAGATGTATATGAGGCCTGTGTTAATTTGATGCTGAAACAGTATATCTCCTTGCTCCGAAACAAGATTACGACAGCCCTGCCTTTGGAGATCTTCTGGAATGATCCGGTTGGATCTTTTGGTAAATATACGACATCAATCGCAACAGACCTGTTTCGGTTAAAACATTGGGATGCTTCTATCATGATGTTTTTTGAGGAACCATCAGATCTGATCGCTTTTCCGGAATGGGAGACAGTAGTAAAGGTTTGTTCCAACCTCCTTGTCATCCCAGGGGATGATGAAACATTCCAGTTTGCGACAGAGTTTTTATCTAATACGCTGAACATTCCTCCGTTTTGGGATGTAATCGAGGATAATGAATGTCTCTTGGTTTCCATCAATCAGGGGAATGAAGTCGCATACAAAGATAAGCAGTGCAATGAAACAATTGAGTAAGTTGGGAAATGAGGGGAAAGCGGAACAATGTTCCGCTTTTTCTTTAATGGCGAGTTCGACTTCCCTGATCAAGAAGAGCAAACGAGAAAGGTGGGAATAGTGGAACATTTTGTAATAACATTGTTATTTCTGATTGGGATTTTTGGTGTATATGGGTATGTGAGACAAGGTATGCAGCATCGCCGTAACCCTCTCAATGAAGAAAAACCTGGAAAAGATGTACTGATCTTTTTCACTTCTTGTTTCTTGCTTGCATTTTGGCTGTTTTTTTATCAATAATTCGTGAAAGAGTCATAGTACGACTACAGATGCCTTTGTCCATTTACAACTTTCTTCTTATAGAGTAAAATCAAGGTATAAAAAAGAGGGAGGATTAAAAATGGATAAGAATAACTGTACCCAAGAAATGATGGATTTTTTATCAAAACTGGAACAAGATACAATGCCGGCATTTTGGATCGGCAATGGTCACAAAATCCCATTATCCCCTGAATTTGACAAAAATAATAACATACTTGTATTTTCAGAGGATAAAGATGCCCGCTATACTTTAGCGATTTATCCAAATATTATGGAAGTGGCTGCATCATACTGGATCATTGATCCGGACGATAAAATGTCTTGCTATATTGAAGCGTATGAAGAATATCTCGAGGCATTTGATTATAAGATTAAATGGCTTGATTTCGGCTCAAACCCACAGGTAGCATATATTTACAATCCTTTTGAGTATATCGATGAAGAAAATGAGTTAACAGATCTGATTCAAATGTTTTTAACTCAGGAGCTTAAAATTGATTCTGTTACAGTCTCTGGAAAAATCCGTGAAAAAGCAGAAGATTTATTGACTCTTTGTATGAAATTGCTTTATCGAAAGAAAAAGAAGAAAGCTTCCGTTTCTGAATTATACAATATTATTCCTGCGATCATGAAAGGGTCGTCTATGGTTGGCGTAGATGATAACTTCAAGTTGCTTTTTCAAAATCTTTCAAAAGAAGATGATTTGTATAAATATTACGAAAGATATATTCATTCAGAAAACAAGACAGCAACTGTTTGTTATTGCAAGTATGCAGTCGGCATGTTTCTTGATTGCTTTCATGACAAAGACACGATCCATTTAGAAAGAACACAAGAAGAACCTACTTTCGTATCCTTTAGAAAAGATACAGCTTTGCCAGATAATGTTTATCACGCTTGTGTGGACTTGGTCTTGAAACAATATCTGCGACTTGCTTCAAAAAGAAAGAATTTAAAATACACCTTAGAAATCTTTTGGAACAATCCTGTCTCTGTTGGAGATCCAAAAGATAGTTATCTCTCCAAGAGTTTATCTACATTTAAAGATTTTGATATTAATTGTATGTTGTTCTTTGAAGATCATAAAGAATTATCAGATTATGCTGAATGGAAAACGATAAAAGATTCCTGTCAATACACCATTAGTATTCCTGAATAAATCTATTTCAAAATCAGAAGGCCCGCATTTTGCGGGTCTTTTTTTATGTTGTGTGTCCACCTCCTATATTCATATTAATTAAAAAATAATGCGAACTTGCTGTACTGATTCTGGATTTACTTTTCCACAACCTCCCGGCTCATATCTCCCATATTAAAACAATACAAATACCTGGAATGCTTACATTGAGAACACAAGCATCCTTTGCAAATAAGGTCCTTTATTACGTGCAAAAATATCTTGTAATGTTTGAAAATGTATAATTTATATTTAAGCAAGTAATTGCGACGAATACATTCATGTTTTCAGCAAGATCTTGAAAAAGAATAAGATACAGGAAGGGGGTTTTTTCATGAAAAAGGCAAGCGAGATGCTCTATCATATTGGTTTTGCGCAATATGTTTTCAGAGGACTAGGGATTGCAGAATAACATACTTCTGGGAGGAGTGATGACATGATAAATATAGAACGATATGCAAAAGAAATCGCCAAAATAGCATGTTCCGGTGAGCTTTTTTCTATACAAAAAGGGCAGAAAACGCCTATTGCATGTAGCCATGCAATCTGTATTAAATGCTTATTTTTCGTTTCTGGACGACCGATAGAAGATTGTTGTTCTGTTATAAAAAGAGCAGAATGGGCTCGCTCAGAAAGTTAAATAGTTTTATATTTATAAGACCCGTATATACGAGTCTTTTTTATAATCGAATATAAACTTATGATTTCTTTCATATTCTTTTTGATTTTAAAAGAAAAATGGAGGAAGAAAAAATGAAATCAATTTATGTAGCAACACCAATCGGAACAATTAAAGTAGAAGTCGTTGATAAAGGAGAAAAAACAGCCGGAGGCGTTTCTGTTAGCCTACTTGTTGAAAATGATTTTTATCCGGTTTCAGTGACGGAATTCGATTCGGAAGAGAAAGAATTACGTACTGTTGTATTTAAAGATCAGGAAAATCTGGAAGATACGGTTGAAGTAGTTCATGAATCTCTGCCAGAGGTAAAAGATGCCGAAGAAAACATGGTGATTGAACCGGTCACTATGCTGGATTATCTGAAACAGATGCATCCATCATTTGGTACATCCATTGAGAACATTCAAAAGATCGTGGAAAATCCTTTAGAAAGTTATCTGAGAACTGAGGCTGAAACACTTTTGGATGGACGCAGTAAGCATGAAAAACATGCTGAGATGGTTGATGAACTTGCCGAAGAACTTGGAGATGCAGAACCATTTCATAACTGTGACTGGGAATGTACTATTGCTGGTCAGGTATCTGATTCATATGATTTGGAAATGCAGGAACTGATCGATGATGAAGAAGATGAGTATATCATGGAATATACGCATACAGGGAATATTTATCACAGATATTCCTGTATTGCGAAAAGAAACTCCAATGATATTGGTGCTTTCCTTGAGGATACGCTGCATCGAATCCTTGATCACAATGGAACCGCTGAAGATGTCCGTCACCTGATGGGAGCTTACATTCCGAAAGAAGATGAATTCAAAACATCAGTCCTGCAAGCAGAACTGTAAAAGATGTGGTTATCGTCACATCATCTTCGGGAGTCATTCTGTAATGATTGAAAAAAATCATTGTAAATTTTAAACACACAAAGGAGATTAGAAAATTATGAACACTACAACATGGAAGAAAATGAATAAGGAAGACTTTCCAGACATTGCAAAAGAAGAAAACATTGTGTCTGACTACATAGACGAATCCAACATACATGTAATCAAATACAGAAGCAAGGAAATGTACATCATCGCTATGAATATCACCAGCCACATGGTAGATACAGACTGCCTCTACTATGGACAGATGATTAGCGATAACTACGCTGTCCGCATGTTCCAGGCAGAACATACAATTAAAATCGATAACAAATACGATGAAATAATAAGTGAAGAGAAAAAATTCACCAGTGCATGGGACGACAGTATGGATTACATGGAAATCTCTGTCGATGATAAAAACTTAACATACTGTCAATACAAAGTCGTAGAGACTGAAGACATCGTAGACTAAATCTATAGTGACCAAGTACAGGGGCGATAGGCTATTCGAGCGACGCACTGTGGAAGGAGCAGAGTGTATACAGCTCTGCTAGAATCCTTCTCTTGTGGTGATGCTTATATCTCGATTGATCTTGGCTATGTGATCACAGGGTCGATTCTTCAAGTGTATGAGGCAAATTGATCAGAAGGAAGAGATGGCTTGATGCTGTCTCTTTTTTTGCAAGAAATAGGGAATGAAATCTTTACGTGCAAAAATCTCCCATATTTTATTATGTGGTAAGATATGATTGTCATCGAGAGAGATGACGATGTCTACCCCCTTTTTTGTGGATTACAAATTCCACAGCTTGTTTAATAATCGATTTGTCTGGGAGGAGATGATCTTCTCCCAGAAGCGCCGATAACGCCTTTAAAAGCGTTTCTATAGACTGGTAGCATATTTTTTCCCTCCATGGACCAGTTTTGATGACTGGTCCAATTTTATATTTATCAATTTTTCATATATTTTATAGGGAAACCGCGCCCCTTTAGGGGGCGATTTTATCCCTGACTGGCGATGTAACGTTCAATAGTTTCTTTGGATGCATTCCCAACACTTGCAGCAAAATATCCATCACTCCAGAAGGTTTTCTCTTTCCAGAAATACCGGTGCAACGTTGATGGATACTGTTTCCAAATGTGATATATGCTGTAAGATTTTAACAGCGTCACAATAGAAGTAATACTGTCAGTTGGTGGATACTGAAGCAGAAGATGGATGTGATCCTTGTCTGATTCTATTCTCTGGATATATCAGTGATGTTTTCTTGAGATATCAAAGAGGTATTGTTTGACATCCTGAACAATTGCACCTCTAAGTAGCGGCTTCCTGTATTTCACAACAAATATGATGTGCGCGTACAGCAAGTTTTTGTTATGACTCCTGTGTTGATATCCATCCATTGAAAGCGTAAGTTTGTTCCGCATGTGTCACTCCTAATGCTTGTTTTCTCGTAGCAAATATGGTATCTTGAACTCAGCGCTAGGAAAGGAGGAAAACCGAAATGGCAGAGATCGTCAAAACTATGAAGTTACATATCCATCTGAATGAATCAGATATTCCTGTAGTGCAGGAGTTAACAGAGGCCTATCGTAATGCCTGTAACTTTGTCTCAGACTACATCTTCGGGAACGGATTTCCTCTGAGTTATGGAAAACTTCATAGCCTTCTTTATCATGACCTGCGTGAGGTTTACCATCTGAAATCCCAGATGGCCCAGTCCTGTATCAAGACAGTGATCGCGCGGTACAAGACGGCACAGGAACAGTTCAAGAAGACACCTTACCGCTTTAACTGTGAGGATGGGGGCACCATCTACTTCAAGAGGAACCTGGAGTGGTCATGGAAGCCGATCCATTTCTCAAGACCACAGGCAGATCTTGTCCGCGGCCGGGATTACAGTTTTGTAAAAGAAGGTGCCTTTCTTTCGTTGAATACACTTGGAAGAAGAATCAAAGTTTCTTTTGATATCCCAGATTGTTTCAGATCCTACTTTGAAGAAGACTGGAAGTTCGGGACAGGTAAGATCGTGAATCTCAGAGGACAATGGTACTTCCATATCCCGATGACAAAAGGAAGTTGTAAGGACTTCTCTAAAGAGCATGTGAAACATGTGGTCGGTATCGATCGTGGTATCCGCTTTCTCATGACAACTTACGATGAGAAAAGAGACACCTTCTTCTACGATGGAAAGTCCATCATGGAAAAACGTGAACACTTCCAGAAAGTGCGTTCTGAACTGCAGGCAAAAGGAACCAGATCGGCAAAACGTGCCCTGAAACGTATCTCCGGACGAGAGAACCGTTGGATGACGGATGAAAATCATCAGTTATCGAAGACACTCGTGGAGAAGTATGGAACGGATACGCTCTTCGTTTTGGAAGACCTTGTAAACGTTAGCTTTTCAGAGAGCAACCTGCATCGATCTAAAAAGAATAAGCGGGAACTGCGCAGCTGGGCGTTCTATCAACTGGGACAGTTTCTCACTTACAAAGCACAGGCAGTTGGTTCCGAGGTGCTTGAAGTAAAACCTGATTATACCTCGCAACGCTGTCCGAAATGCGGACGGATCCATAAGCTGAACCGACACCATGAGATCCATGAATACATCTGTGACTGCTGTGGCTACAGTTCAAATGACGACCGGATCGCCGCAATGAATATCCAATTACTTGGAGCGATGTATATCTCCGGGAATCCAGATCCACGTTTTATAAAAGAAACCAATTGACATGTTTCAGCTGGGTAAACCTGGCTGAATAAAAAAACGGGCACAGTCAACTGTCCGGCGATGTATCCGCAGTCTCCATGTACCTGGGGAACGCAGCAAAAGCGCAGTCTGGGAGCTCTCCCTGTGAGATGACGTTAGGACCAGATGAGCGAGATACAAATCATTTAAACTATTGGGTAACGGTGCCTTTGGCAAGCACCGATCCCTTTAGGGGCGGTGTAAGTTGACATTTGTAATGACACTATTGTTTGCTTGTGGAATACCAGAAACAAATAGATAAAGGAGACGAAGATAATGGAAGGAAAATATGCATTAACCGAAAACGTTATGAATTACAATGGAAGAAAAGTTTATCAGATTAAGGCATTAAAAGACTTCGGTGACGTTAAAGCCGGGGAACTTGGCGGTTGGATCGGAAATGAAAAAAACCTCAGTCAATCTGGAAATTGCTGGGTTTCAGAAAATGCCATAGTATGTGATGATGCATTGGTAAGGGATAATGCACAAGTGATGGGGTATGCAAGGGTATTTGATTCTGCTGATATCAGTGAGGAAGCCAAAGTATCTTTTAACAGTAAGGTTTCAGGATGTGCTGAAATATTTGGAAATGCTTTCGTGGGTGGGAATATAATAAATGACCATGTCATGATCGGCGGAAATGCGCAGGTCGAAGGAAGTATTACAGGTTCTGCCTGCATAATGGACAACGCAAAAGTTGGAAGGAATGTTTTGATTGGTGAAAATTCTGTATTATGTGGCAACGCAAATGTTCTTACACCGCGTGACATTATTGTGCTACCCGGACCGAATGACGATACTTTTACATTTTTTAAAGATAAAAATGGTGAAGTATGTTATACGCACACAGAGGAAGAATCTTATTACAATGGTATGCTTACAGACTTTAAATCCCATTTAGAGTCTTTAGATATGGAAGACTCTATGCTATTAGCGGATGTAGTAGAGAAGCAGTTTGAAGAATATCACAACATGGAAAAATGTAATGCTGATAAAGAAATTATAAAAGAAAACGACAAAGAGGGCGTAGCAAAGGTATCCCTTTCAACAGATGATCCAAAATATGAAATCACAGCTAACACGATGCAAGTATATGAACATACAGATGATAAATTGGTGCACCAAATCAGAGCTTTGAAAGATTTTGGAGATGTTAAGGCCGGAGATCTTGGTGGCTGGATAGAGAGTGAAGAAAATCTCAGCCAATCCGGAAATTGTTGGGTGGCTGACAATGCCATGGTGTATGATCATGCGCAAGTAAGAGATAATGCGATCTTGTGTGGCAATGCAATTGCGTGTGATCGCGCTCAGGCCACTGAAAATGCAAAACTTTTCGATAAAACATGGATTGCAGATGATGCAAGAATATCTGGTCAGGCAGAACTCCATGATTATGCATATGCGAAAGATGATGGAATTATAAGCGATTTTGTATTAGCTAGTGGTCGTGCAAGTATAAGCGGCGAAGCTCAAGTTTTGAATCATGCGAAAATAGATGGGACGGCAAGTATTGGTGACTATGCCGTTGTAAAAGGTAATGCTCGCATTGAAGGCAATGCGTTGGTTATCGATCAAGCTACTGTATCAGGTAATGCTTCTGTTCGAGGAGGCTCAAAAATTGAGGAGTATGCTGTTGCCGAAGGAAATTGCTGTATTTACGGAGGTGCTATAGTGTCTGATAATAGCAGAATCACAGGTGATGCTGTTGTCAAAGAGATAGCCTTTATCGGTGGGGAAACACTTGTTGGCGGAAATGCTATTTTGGGTGGTTATGCTTACATACATAACAACCGTGATTATGTATCAATTTCTGAATTTGGACAAAATAAAATGAATTTCACTTTTTTTAAAGATTTCAATGGAATTGATTCGTTTACAGTATCTGATGGAAAAGAAGATTCTACTGAGCATTTGCTGAGTTTTAAGGATAATGTTATGGTTGCCAAGGCTTTTAATATAGAGAACGATGATGTCAAGAATGAAGCAACTGATTGTCTGAAGCTGGCTGACTATGTAGAAAAACAGTTCGATGTAACACGCAGCATAGAGATGAAAATCGATGAAAGTGAGATTGCGGAATCACTGGAAATCGAAAATATAGCGGAAACTCCTAGTTATGATGTTCAGGTTTACGAAGAGCGATAAATTTATGTATGGACCGGTTGTGATGATTGGTCCATTTTATTTTTTTGTACAATTTCTTTTCCTTGTGCAAAAAAATAAAATGGAGCAATTGTGATCACAACCAAATTTGACATGCTTTTGGAAAAAGAACAAGAGAATGATTCCCGTTTGTAGAAAGCGCTATCGTTGTGGATACAGAACGTCAGACTTATACAATGTACGAAAAAATTGCAAATGGATGGCATGAAATGTATTTTGTATAAGCAAAGAAGGAGATTTCGTCAAGGAGTCTCTTTTTTTTACTTGAGATGAACTTGGTGTTACCCAGGAATGAAAACGGAACAAAGTTCCGCTTTTAAAAAAGAGAAGGCGGATGATTCTGTCTTTTTTTGTCCTAAAAAATTAAATTTCTCCCATACTATTAGAAAAAAGGAGAAAAGTCATGGATTTTTCGGTGCAAAATGCAATGAATCGAGCCGCTGGTCAATCTTTTGAGGATATAATTTCAGACTCACTTACATACTATTTCGAAAAAGGATACGCTTCCATTGAGAAAACGCCAGAGCCAATGAGAGTGATAAAGCAAAACAAGGACCATACATTCACAGCTGTGTATACGAAAAAAGCGCAGCCTGATTACAAAGGAGTTTTGCTTGGAGGACAAACGATCATTTTCGAAGCAAAATATACTTCAAATGATCGGATTCGGCAGGACGCAGTAACAAAAGAACAGGAAATGTTGTTTGAACGATATCAGAAAATGGGCGCGCAGTGTTTTGTAATGGTATGTATGCAGGGAGCAGATTTTTATCGTGTTCCATGGGATACATGGAAAGGAATGAAAGAAATGTTCGGACACAAATATATGAGCAAAGAAGAGTTGGAACGGTATCGGATTAAAATGAGGCAAATATTACTTCTTTTGGAAGGGATTGAATTAAAAGATTATACTTAGAATTGAAGATGGAAAATCAACAAGAAAAGTTTCATTTTGAGACGAATTAAATATTTTAAGTTATTCCATATTCTTTCTGATTCAAAAAAAATATTTTATAAGAGGAGGAAATGAATATGAATCAAAAACGAACAGGAGTAGTTTTTAACGTAACGGTCGGAGTGATTGCTGCAATTTTGATTGGAGTAATCAATTACGTTGATCTTGCACCATGGAACATTCATGCAGGTAGTATGTGGATCAAATTGTTTAAGTTCTCATTAGTTATCTGCGGAGGATTATGTCTAATAGGTTTTCATGAAAATAATCTGGACAAAAAGAACCTTCTTGCGAGAAAACCGATGTTACCTTTGCTTGGAATTGCCACGATATTTATATTGATTATTATTTTTGCGATTAGCGGATGCCAAATCTTTCACTCTGAACAATATAAAAATATTGTCAAAGTAAAAGAAACAACAGCTGAAGAAGCTGTTCCAAACGTATCGGATCTGGATTCAATTGCTTTAATGGATACAGATTCAGCAAGACAATTGGGAGACCGTAAGATTGGCGAAATTGAAAGTTTCTCAGCATTTGAGGTTGCGTCTGGTTATACACAGCTAAATGTGAATAACGATCCTGTAAAAGTATCCCCACTGGTATACAAAGGATTTTTCAAATGGAAAAAAAATAAGGATGCCGGCGTACCAGGATATGTAACCGTATCCCCAACAACAATGGAGGCAAAGTACATGAAACTGGATAAGGGAATGAAATATGTACCAAGTGCATATTTTTCTTATAATATCTACCGAAAAATCCGCCGTGATTTTCCAACAGATATATTTGGATGGACACATTTTGAAATTGATGAAAAAGGAAATCCATATTATGTATCAGCTGTTTACAAAACCACGGTCGGTATGTTCGGTGGGGAAGTAGTAACAGGAGCAATTATTACGGATCCAATTACAGGCAAGTCTGAAAAATACAATCTCAAGGATATCCCGGAATGGGTTGACATTGTATGGGATGGAGATTTAATTTGTGATCTCTATGATCTGTCTTATAAAAATATTAATGGCTACTGGAATGGAACAAGTTTCGGTGCTAACACAGGTTGCAAAAAAACAACAAAAATCACTACTTCAAGTGATGATGAGAATACAAATATTACATCTTCAGACTTTGGGTACATTGCCAAAAACAACGACATCTATATTTATACAGGAGTTACATCCTTGGCTAAGGATAACAGTAATCTTGGGTTCGTTGTCGTAAACAGTCGTACCGGAGAATATAAGTTCTTTGCATCAAGCGGTGCTAATGAGAAATCTGCTATGAATGCCGCTGCCGGTGAAGTACAGAACTATAATTATACAGCAAGCTTTCCATCATTGATCAATATCAATGGACAGCTGTCTTATATCGGTGTTTTAAAAGATAATAGTGGTCTGGTAAAGATGTATTATCTGGTAAATGCAGATGACTATGGGAAAGTTGTTGTAAAAGCGACTCGTGATGAGTGCCTGTCTGCGTATCTTGCAAAAATCGGTTCCAGCAAAGCCGAGATTGGAGAAAGCGGAAATGATTCTACTGTAACTATTCCAAAAATACCAGTTTCTAAAGATTCAGATAAAGTGTCGTTTACGGTTTCCGTGATGCAGTACGTAACAGAAGATGGAAATACTTATGTATATCTTGGAACAGAAGATGGACAGATCTACAAGTCTCTGTTTTCGGAGAATGAAGAGTTGGTTTTTGTAAAAGAAGGAACTACTATCTCTGGAACCGTGCAGGATGGAATGTTCTACTTTAATTGATTCACGCAAGGGGCGTCTGTTTAAACAGGCGTCTTTTTGTATACAGAAAAAAGAGAAGAGAATGTCTTGAACAATTTTATGTGATTTAATTTCTATTTCTTAATTTTCTCATATTGCTTTTGAAATGAAAAGATAAAAGGAGGAAATAAAAATGAGTAACTTACTTGTTAAATGTAGGAAAGATGGGAGTGACTTCTCATTCTTTGGGAATTTTACTACTGAAACTGAGAAAGACTTAATCACAGATAAGGAAGGAAATCGTATATGGATTCATTACCCTTATTGTGAATTCTCAGACATCACAGTAACAAAAGTCGTAAACGGGGAAGAAGTCATATATGAGCCCAAAGGCTATCGTTGGAATGGTACAAAATACTGTGCGGAAAGTATGCTGGAATATCTGATTGCAGCACTTATTCGTAAAGATTCCACATTTGAAGTATGTGACCTGAACAAAGAGCTTGGAGCTGTTATTGAATGGTATCACAAACCGGAAAATATTGTTTTTGATTGCAATGGAAATCCGGTACCTCGTCTGATTCTCGGTAATGATCTCTATGTATCGTTTGAGCTTTCTCTTGTAACAGATAAATATATCTATTATCTTAGAGAGGATCTGGCATTGATGCTCAGTGCAGAAACACATGAAATCATCAGCGATAATTACTTTGCAGATGTTGGATTTTGGGAGTCTGTAGAATCCATTAGAAATAACGATGGCAAAGAGACATTGCTTTGGGGAACGATCCCTGAAGACGATTAATTTATTTGACGGATTAAAAAAACTTCGATACTCGAAGTTTTTCCAAGACGAGAAAGAAGCGTTGAATTGCCTGAGATGGCACGCCAGAGGCGTGCCGCTGCATCATTGCATCCGTAAGATTCTCGTCGGCTATGAGGTTCGGACAAATTGTACAAGGCGAAAATAATTAAGAAGGAGAAATATAACATGAGGATATGTGTAACAGGTCACAGACCGGGAAAGTTATATGGTTACGATCTTTCAGATCCACGATGGGAAAGATTGAGAAGCGTTTTGAAAAAGATATTGATAGAGAAAGAATGCAAAGAAGCAATTACAGGTATGGCACTTGGTGTTGATACCATATTTGCATTAGCTGTATTGGAATTGAAAAATGAAGGGTATGACATTAAGCTGCATTGCGCGATTCCATGTAAGAACCAAGAAGCGAGATGGTCCAAAAAGGATCAGAGATTATATAACAATATCTTAAAGCGGGCAGACTCTGTACGGATCGTGTCTAATACAGGCTACAATTTGTCAGTCATGCAGAAAAGAAACGAATATATGGTTAATTCATCAGACGGAGTTATCGGCGTATGGGATGGAAGCAAAAGTGGAACGGCAAATTGTGTAAGATACGCAAAAGAAAAAGAACGCTTCATCATATATGTTGATCCGAACAATATGGCAGTGTCAGATAGGAGATGAGTAAAAGATGTTGGTCCTTCCGATTAAGAAAAAGTGGTTCGATATGATTCAATCTGGCGAAAAGAAAGAAGAGTATCGTGAAATCAAACCATATTATAGGAAAAGATTTCAGAATATTGGCTTGCTGGATCAGTATGGTCTTCCACTCGTAAACATGCAGCGTATTATATTAAGAAATGGGTATGCAGCATCATCCCCGCAATTAGAGGTGACGGTTAGCCTTGAGGTAAAGAAGGGAAAGCTGGTATGGGGAGCGGAACCTGGCAAAGACTATTATGTGTTAAGAATCGAGCAAATCCATAAAAAATGAGATGTGAATACCAGGACAAGGAAAAAGTAAACTTTTTAAAATATTTTATGAAAGATGAAATCCAGTATCTATTGGCAGGAGAATTATCAATATGCTGCTTGATCATTTACCAAAAGAAAAGATTAAACAGTATACAAACGCATCTGACAAAGAAATTTCTGATGCAGAAAATGAAATATTGAGTAAGGTAAAATAAGTTCATTCTATCCTTGTTGTCGTTAACGGCAGCAAGGATTTCTTTTTTGCCTTCTTTTTCATATTCTTTTCGATTAAGAAGACAAAAGGAGGAAATGAAAATGAAATTAATGATTCTTAACACAGCAACAATAAAAATTTATAAAACTGGAGATGAAGTGTATCTTGTTAACTGGAGGCATACTTGCAATCTTGATGGCATCGAAGGGGAATGTGTCACATCCATTACATTTGACGAGCTCCATTCCTATGTTTCTGGAGAATATACTGCCAGAGTAGGGGTGTGGTATATCCACAATCCAAAAGATACTACTCCGCTGAAGGAGGCTTATAAGTTTGCTTCCTCACACAGCTACTTAAAAAACGACTTCATCTGGTGGAATATACTGATGAACTTGCTATTGGATTGCCTGTATCTTGGATGTAGCCCAGATGAAGAATGCTGGACCGACCAGTATTCTTTTGAAATAGATAACATGATAAATGACTGCAATGAATATGTTCAGTCTCTTAAAGATGCCGGAATTAAACCAGATGTTGAATCTTTTGCTAAGTTCCTTGTATATATGGAAGCAACTCACATAGGCAATCTAAGATTTAATCAAGACAAAAAAATGGATTTGAATAAATTGCAAAACATTGCTGCTGCCATACTCAAAGAAATAGAAGAAGAATCAAAATAGTTTCTGATAGGGCGTGGTTTATCCATGCTCTATTTTTATACAGAAAAATTTCTCATATTCCCTATGAAATTTTAAAAAACAGGAGGAAATGAAAAATGAAACCAAAAACATACTTTACGAACCAGAGATGCCCGAAATGTGGAGGTATGCTTAGAACCAGTGATCTTCCGGAATACTCTTTTGTGTGCCCAGAATGTGACGAAAACTTCTACGGGGTAGAAGTAACAAAGGGCAGACCGGCAACTTACACCATTAAGTCCTGCTGCCAGTCAGTAAAAAGCTTTCTTGATGAGTCAGAAGGCGCAGTGGTTCTGTCTGCAAGTATCATTGAAGATATTACATCAACAGAATTCCGTAAGACACCAGCTTATCGTAATCTCACACAGGAAGCAGTTAAAATGCAGGCTGTGTCCGGCGTAGATCTAACTTTCGGCAGAGTGTACATTAAGTTTACCCATATGCCTACAGCTGCACAGATCCAGAAGGCAACGGAATTGTTCGGGCAGTGGAAGACGAGAAGTTACTTGGAATGCGAAGGAGTCATTTTCGATTGCTATGACGAAACGGATACCATTTTCTGGTCTGAAATCTGTCAGGTAGAACTGGAAAATTACTACAGTATGAGAAAATATGTCAGTGATGGCGGTGCAGTTGGAAGCTGTGGTGTCTGGGGTTGCTTTACGATAGGTGCAGATACTGATGAGGGAACAAGCTACATTGACTTTCCAAAGGAAAACTGTACAGAATTCCAGCTTACAGATTCTGGCAGTTCAGTTAAAATGGCAGAATTTCTAACTGTAAATTCCATCAATTCCGTTCTACCATTTTCTGATTTCAGTATTCATAAATTCAATTTCAGGGATGGATATGTCCTGAATGTTTCCATGTTAAATGGATTCCATGTTTCTATCGAATCCCAGAAATCTGGTGAAATATTGATCGAGCTGGAAACAGCGTCTGACAATGAAACGCATGTTTATGCAGCCGTGAAAGATATCATTGATTGGTTCATTTAATTTTATGAAAAACAGTGTGCAGATAGATGCATGCTGTTTTTCATTTCGTCTGTTTTTTCATGTTTCTACTGAAATTCAAAATAACAGGAGGAAATAAAAAAATGATGATGAAAGATGAATTTTACCCAACACCAAAGGAACTGTTAGACCATATTTTTCAAAGCGTGGACTGGAAAGAGATCAAAAATGTTCTGGAACCATCTGCTGGAAAAGGGGATATTGCATCGTATATTCTCGAAAGATCAAGCAGCAGCTATTATGACAACATCTCTGTAGATTGTATTGAGAAAGATCCTGACCTTCAGAAAATCCTGACAGGAAACGGCTACCGACTCGTAGGAGATGACTTTTTGACATTCAAGACGTATAAAAGGTACGATCTGATTGTCATGAACCCGCCTTTCAGTGACGGAGACAAGCACCTGCTTCACGCAATTGAACTGATGAAAAATGGAGGATATCTGATCTGTATCCTTAATGCGGAGACCGTACGGAATCCATACAGTGTCTCCCGACAGATCTTAGCGCAGAAATTAGAAAAACTGCATGCGGATATCGAATACATGGAAGGTGCGTTCGAAGAAGCAGAAAGAAAAACATCTGTTGAGATTGCTGTGATCAAAGCAGTGATTCCAAAGAAGCCTCTGTACTCAAAGATCTTCAATGAACTACAGATGGAAAAGAAATCCGAATCGACAATCGCTGAAGAATCCGAACAGACCAATCTCTGTGATAGCGATTTTGTGAAAGCAATCGTGCAGCAGTACGAAATGGAAACAGCAGCAGGGATCCGGCTGATCGAAGAATATCAGGCTATGAAACCATTGATCCTTACTACGTTAAAGAAAGATGATGAAAAAAATCCATATGCAGGGAAATATGCACTTCTTGAGCTAAAATGCGGAAAAGATGCTGCTAATGTAAATGATTTTGTGGCAGCGGTTCGTTCCAAATATTGGAATGCATTGTTTGCGGACAGCCGATTTACCATTGGAATGACGTCCAATCTGGTCCAGGATTACAGAGAGCAGATTGACAAGCTGGCTGACTATGATTTTTCCTATTTCAATATCAAGACAATTCAGGAAGATATCTGTCGCAGATTATCTTCTGGAGTAGAAGAGTGTATCTTAAAACTTTTCGATGAACTTTCCTTCCAGTATTCATGGAGTGATGAGTTATCTAAGAATATTCATTACTACAATGGTTGGAAAACGAATAAAGCATGGATCATCAATGAAAAAGTTATCATTCCTGGAATGCGCGCATGGAGTTCCATCTTTAACAACTACGATCCTGACAGCTACGAGATTGTCCAGAAATTCGGAGATATTGAGAAGGCCTTAGACTATCTTGCAGGGAATGTCAATAAAGGAAACGACCGTATTAGATATACGCTTCGTGAAGCAGAAGATAAGGAACAAACCCGCAATATTGATCTGAAATATTTTTCCGTAACCTTCTACAAAAAGGGGACTTGTCATATCAGATTTAAAAATTTGGAGCTTCTGAAAAAGCTGAACATCTTTGGTTCTCAGAAGAAAGGCTGGCTGCCGCAGGATTATGGAAGAAAATCTTATACTGAAATGACACCGGAAGAAAAAGCAGTTATTGACGATTTCCAAGGTGAAAAAGACTATAGCATGATATTCAAACACAAAGAGCAGTATCTTTACCAGGCAGACAACAATTTCATTGGAATCTGCCAGATAGCATGAGTAACACACACGAAATGAGGAAATACTATGACATACGAAGAGGCAAAAAAGAGAGCTGATTACAAATTTACCCTCAACGGGATTGAAAATCTTATTGGAGATATCCGGAACAATTACATGCAAAACTTATTCGAAAACGGAAATGGATACATGGGAGTAGCCATCCTCGAAATTGGATATGTGGATGTAGAAGTGAACATCTACACAGAAGAGCAGGTTGCCAGATCTGATGATCAGACGGGGAATAAAGCTCCTGTCATAGATTACTTTGCATGTTTGAAGCATGGAACCGGAGATGATGAATGGGAGTCTGACGGCTATCTGGACTACTCATTAAATGTAGATTGGAATGCTGTGGACTGGAAAGAGCAACTGGAAAAAGACATGTTTAACGCTCTTAACAGATATGTAGTAGAGCACGGCTATCATTACGATCAGCCCAATTGAGGATTTTATGCAGAATCAAGGAAATCCATGAATTGATAGCATACTTTCATTTAAATTACAAAATACCTTATCAAAAGCAAAGTGTGGTTTACCGCACTTTGTTTTTACGTGTAAAAAAAAATCTCAGCTCTACTAGAGCATCTTTTTTGAGATCGAGTAGAAGGCTAACCATTAGTTGATTAGCCGACCTCTCACACCACCGTGCGTCAGACTGTCTAACAATTCGAAAATTCAGTCTGATGTACGATATTTTTTATCTTCTATTTTTTTTATACCATTTTTATCTTTGTTTTTCACATGAATTACATGTGTTCCTCTCCCTGCTACATCACACTTTCTTCAAACTTCGTTACTAATTCTTCTGTTGAAAACATGCTTAATAATCGCTTAAA